>Ga0310691_10008920_pt1 | contig 10254 bp, 6 predicted proteins | sample 176DNAGHGlowgp2_FD_203887 | JGI IMG/M metagenome (GOLD analysis project Ga0310691, IMG submission 203887) | Sheep rumen microbial communities from Palmerston North, Manawatu-Wanganui, New Zealand - 1766 DNA GHGlow gp2 (v2) (version 2) | ecosystem: Host-associated > Mammals > Digestive system >...
TAGCCCTTGCGGAGCCAGAAGGTATTGACGACAGCCGGCATATCAGCAACCTTGCTGGGTCGCACAGCCCGCCACATGATGGGTATCACACGCAGCATCATCCACATAACGAGCGCAAAGGTAGTCATTTTTTTTAGACAAAAGAACAAAAGAAACATAAAAAAACAGGTTCTTATGAACTTATGTCTGAAAATATGTATAACTTTGCAGCAAAATAAGATTATACAATGGACGAGATACAGAGAATTGAGCAACTGCGCAAGGAACTGCACGAGCACAACTACCGTTATTACGTGCTGAACCAGCCCACCATCGGTGACCAGGAGTTCGATTTCATGATGCACGAGCTGCAGGATCTGGAGGCGAAACACCCTGAGATGGCTGATGCGAACTCTCCCACCCAGCGTGTGGGCAGCGACCTGAATGCCGAGTTCACGCAGGTGGAACACAAATACCCGATGCTCTCGCTGGCCAACACCTACAACGAACAGGATGTGGCCGACTGGTACGAGAGTGTGAAGAAGGGGCTGGCAGGCGAGGAATTCGAGGTGTGCTGTGAAATGAAATACGACGGTCTTTCGATCTCACTGACTTATGTCGACGGTCGTCTGACACAGGCTGTGACGCGTGGTGATGGAGTGCATGGCGACGATGTGACGGCGAATGTGAAGACCATCAGGAGCATTCCTCTGGTGCTATCCGCCCCGATTGAAGGTAATCAGACTCCACTCCCCTCGGGAGGGGTTGGGGGTGGGTATCCCCATGAATTCGAAATCCGAGGGGAAATCCTGATGCCATGGGACGTGTTTGAAAGATTGAACAAGGAGCGCGAAGAGGCTGAAGAGCCTTTGTTCGCCAATCCTCGCAATGCTGCCAGCGGAACCCTGAAAAGTCAGAAGTCGAGTCTGGTGGCCTCACGACAACTGGATGCCTATCTCTACTATCTCCTAGGTGAGGAACTGCCTGCGGATGGACACTATGAGAATCTGGAAGCAGCCCGCTCGTGGGGCTTCAAAATATCGGAGGGCATGAAGAAAGTGAAGACCTTGCAGGAGATCTACGACTTCATCAACTACTGGGATAAAGCCCGCAAAAGCCTTCCTGTAGCCACAGACGGCATCGTACTGAAAGTCAACTCATTAAGACAACAGCGCGCTTTAGGTTTCACGGCCAAGAGTCCACGCTGGGCCATTGCTTATAAGTTCAAGGCAGAACGAGTATGTACCCGTCTGAACGAGGTAACTTATCAGGTGGGGCGTACAGGTGCCATCACCCCTGTGGCCAATATGGATCCCGTGCAGTTGGCTGGCACTACCGTAAAGCGCGCCACACTGAACAATGAGGACTTCATCAAGAGTTTTGACCTGCATATCGGCGATTATGTCTATGTGGAGAAGGGCGGTGAGATTATCCCGAAGATTGTGGGTGTCGACATCGACCAGCGCCCCATCATCGCACAGCCGGTGCAGTTTATCAAACGTTGTCCGGAATGCGGCACGCCCCTGGTAAGATATGAAGGCGAGGCTGCCTGGTATTGTCCCAACGATACAGGTTGTCCTCCACAGATCAAAGGTCGCATCGAGCACTTCATCGCCCGCAAGGCCATGAACATCGACTCATTGGGGCCTGAGACCATCGACGACTACTATCGTCAGGGTCTCATCCATAACGTGGCCGATCTCTATACCATCGACGTGCAGCAGATCAACGGTGACGGCAGTCGTACGAAGTCAGCGCAGAGGATTGTGAACGGCATCGCAGCCTCGAAGGAAGTGCCCTTTGAACGCGTGGTCTTCGCCCTCGGCATCCGCTTTGTGGGCGAGACATCGGCCAAGTTGCTGGCACGTCATTTCAAGAATATCGATGCCCTGATGAACGCCGGTCTTGAGGAACTGCAGGAGATAGAAGGTATCGGTGAGGTGATGGCCAAGAGCATCATCACCTATTTCCACGATGAGAAGAACCTCGAGATCATCCGTCGACTGAGGGAATACGGTCTGCAAATGGAACTTTCTGAGGCTCAGACGGCTCAGACTTCCGACAAACTCGCAGGCCAGAGCATCGTGATCAGCGGTGTGTTCAGTCACCACAGCCGCGATGAGTACAAGGCCATCATCGAACAGAACGGAGGCAAGAACGTGGGTAGCATCTCGAACAAGACCTCGTTTATCCTCGCTGGCGAGAACATGGGGCCCTCAAAGCTGCAGAAGGCCGAGAAACTCGGCATCAGGATCATGTCGGAGGAAGAATTCTTAGAGATCATTGAACATTGACCATTTTATTGACGATGGAACAAAAAGTTACGATATATAAGGGATTGAAGGTTTTACTGTTTTACTGTTTTACCTTTTTACCTTTATATGCGCAGTACACAACGAGCGATGACATCATCTACAAAGGCGATCGTGATGAGCGGTGCATCGACATGATGGGCGTGCCTCTTGAAGGCCCCGACTCTGTGTTCGTGCCGGCACTCAAGAGCATCGGACTGGAACAGTTCACACCTGAAGAACCCGATCCAAGCGACTATTATTTCCGTGGGGAATTTTATGGCATCAAAGCCAATTTCGTGGTGTCGACGGATGAGAAGACAGGATTGCTGTCGACGGTGCTCATCACCAGCGGTCCCTATCGCACCTTCGCCCTCTACGACCGTAACTACCGCTATTTCCTGTTGAAGCTACAGCGCCACTTCGGCAACTTCGACGCCAAGGGCGACGGTTCCCTACACCTGATGCTCGACAAGGGGTATGTGAAGATCTCGAACACGCTGCACGAGGATAAGTCGCGCACCATCCATGTGTTCTATCTCAACACCACGCCCTACTACAAGGATGCAATGAGTCAGGGACTGAAAGGCAACGTGCAGGAGATCATCACAGAAAACCCCGTGTTTGAGGGACAAGTGGAGCATTTCGACCCGAACGGCAAGAACTCGACGACAGACATCATCGACCGCGAATATAATGCCACTGGTTATCTGGTGAAAGCCGCTATGCTGGAACCTTCAGGCAAGAAGAGCGTCCTGAACTACGAATACGACGAGGATGGTAATCTGAGACGTCGTACACTGACCAACGTGACGGAGCAGGTGAGATCGGTAAATGAATACACCTACAACGACGATGGCGAGATCAAGACGCAGAGTCAGAAGGTGTTTGACAAGACCAACGAGTGTGTCCTCTCCATCAACATGAAGAACGACTACACCGATCATGACGACGAAGGTAACTGGACGAAGAACGAGCTAAAGCTGATGTACTGGGAGAAAGGGCGTCAGGCACAGAATATGAACGTGACACAGACCCGCACCATCAGTTATTGGGAAGAGGAGTGAAGAAGGAGAGAAGGAGTAAAGTAGAGTGAAATGAAAAAGGGATTGGTTCTTGAAGGCGGAGCGATGAGGGGACTCTTCACAGCAGGCATCATCGATGTGATGATGGAGCATGGTGTGGAGCCTGACGGACTGATAGGTGTGTCGGCAGGTGCGGCTTTCGGCTGCAACTACAAGTCGAGACAGCCAGGCAGAGCCCTCCGCTATAACAAACGATTCGCAAAGGACAAGCGCTATTGCAGCTGGCAGTCGTGGTGGAAGACGGGCGACCTCTATAATGCGGAGTTCGGCTATCATGTTATTCCCACCCAGTACGACCTCTTCGACGATGAGGCCTTTACCCAGAACCCGATGCCATTCTACGTCGTCTGTACGGATGTGGAGACTGGCAAGGCCGTTTATAAGCAGCTCACAGAGGCCACTCCCCTCGCCTACGACTGGATTCGTGCCTCGGCCTCGATGCCGCTGGCCTCGAAGGTGGTGGAGCTTGAAGGCATGAAAGTGCTCGACGGTGGTGTGGCAGATTCCGTTCCCCTCGAATATTTCGAAAGCATCGGATATGAACGCAACGTCGTGATTCTGACACAACCCGATGGCTACGTAAAGGAGCATAACCGTCTGATGCCGCTGATGCGCATCGCCCTGAGGCATTATCCCAAAATGATTGAGGCGATGGACAAGCGGCACCTGATGTACAACAAGCAACTGGTGTATGTCTACGAGGCCGAGCTAGCAGGGCGCGCCCTTGTAATACGACCTGAGAAGCCGCTCCCCATCGGACATATCTCACACGATCCCGAGGAGATGCAGCGTGTCTACGATATCGGACGTCAAGCCGGTGAAAAGCATATCGATGCCATCTGTCGTTTCTTCGCCAAAGACCATAATCATCTGTAAACTGTAAACCGTAAATTGTAGACAATGAGAATAGATATCATTACCGTATTGCCCGAGATGCTGGAAGGCTTTGTTCACGAGTCGATTCTCGCACGGGCAGAGAAAAAAGGACTAGCAGAGATTCGTCTGCATAACCTGCGTGACTATACACTTGACAAATGGCGTCGCGTGGACGACTATCCTTATGGAGGCAGTGCTGGCATGGTGATGCAGTGCGAGCCTATCGACCGCTGCATCACAGCCCTGAAATCAGAAAGAGACTACGATGAGGTCATCTTCACCTCGCCAGACGGAGAGCGCTTTGACCAACACATGGCCAACGAGCTGTCGCTGAAGGGCAATCTGATTATTTTAGCAGGGCACTATAAAGGCATTGACCAGCGTGTGCGTGATCATCTGATTACAAAAGAAATCTCTATCGGAGACTTTGTATTGACAGGCGGCGAACTGGTGGCTGCAATGATTGCCGACGCCATCGTCCGAGTGGTGCCTGGGGTGATTGGCGATGAGCAGAGTGCACTGTCAGACTGTTTCCAGGATGATATCCTCGCTGCTCCCATCTATACACGTCCGGCTGACTATAAGGGTTGGAAGGTGCCTGAGATTCTGCTCAGCGGCAACGAAGCGAAAATCCGTGAGTGGGAATTCGAACAGGCTATGGAGCGCACTAAAAGACTAAGACCTGATTTGCTGTCAGATAAATAAGGAATCCCCGCCGCGGCGGGGATTCCTTTATTTGTTAGCGAAGCGCTCAGCTTGCTGTCGGATGAGCTCGGTATCGTTAAAGTAGTCGATACGCATCGCCTTGCGAACCTCATCCATCGTCTGAGCACCCACCTCGCGGGCCAGCTCGGTACCCTTCTTCAGGATATTGTAGATTTCAGGAATATCCTTCTCGAACTCTGCACGACGGACACGCATGGGCTCTAAGAACTTGTTGAGCACCTGATTCAGGAATTTCTTGCACTTCATATCGCCCAGACCACCACGGCGATAATGATCCTTCAATTCGTCGAGGTTCTGATACTCAGGCCAGAACTCCGCAAAATCAGCATCGCATGAGAAGGCATCGAGATAAGTAAATACAGCATTGCCTTCTACATGGCCGGGGTCGTTTAAGTTGATATGCTCAGGATCGGTGTACATCGAGCGCACTTTCTGCCATACATCATCAGCAGTGTCGGAGAGATAGATACAGTTGCCCAGCGACTTCGACATTTTCTCCTTGCCATCAGTACCAGGCAGACGACGCGCTGTCACGTTCTCTGGCAACAGAATGTTCGGTTCTACGAGTACAGGCGCATAGACCTGATTGAAGCGACGGGCCAGTTCACGAGTCACCTCCAGCATCGGCTCCTGATCTTCACCAGCAGGAACGGTAGTAGCCTTGAAGAGCGTGATGTCAGCAGCCTGCGACACTGGGTAGCAGAAGAAACCTAATGGAATGCTTTCACCCTCGAAGCCACGCATCTTCACCTCTGTCTTCACCGTCGGGTTGCGCTGTACACGACTGACGGATACGAGGTTCATCAGATAGGTGGTGAGTTCGGCGAGTTCAGGAATCTGACTCTGAATGAAGAGCACGCACTTCTCGGGGTCGAGACCCGCTGCAAGGTAGTCGAGTGCCACCTCGATAATGTTCTGACGAATCTTCTCGGGGTTGTCGGCATTATCTGTAAGGGCCTGCACATCGGCCATAAACACGAACATACGATCATAGTCGCCCGCATTCTGCAACTGGACACGACGACGCAGAGAACCTACATAGTGTCCGAGATGAAGTTTTCCGGTGGGGCGGTCACCAGTCAGAATTACTTTTCCCATATCTTCTTTAGTCTTTGAATTCAAATTGGCGACAAAAGTACACATTTTTTTTGAGACAAAAGAACAAAAGCAGAGAAATTACGCAGCAAGAACACTTCCTCTTGTGTAATTATGCAATTTTTTCGCAAATCATTCGGCTTTTTCACAAATAATGTGTAACTTTGCACCAAATTGGCTAACGAAAACGAAATAATAGACATGTTCAACAAGGAAACTTATATCAAACGGCGTCAGGAGTTGAAGAGACTTGTGGGTGACGGTGTGGTCATCCTCTTTGGCAACAATGATGCTCCGATGAACTATCCCGCCAACGCCTATGCCCCTATGCGACAGGATTCTTCGTTCCTGTATTACTTCGGTCAGCATCGCGACGGACTGGTGGGCGTCATCGACATCGATAACGATACAGAGATGCTCTTCGGCGATGATATTGACGTGGAGGATATCGTATGGATGGGCTATACACCCTCCGTTGCCGACCTCGCTGCAGAGGTTGGCGTCACCAAGACCGCTCCGATGAAGGACTTAGAAAAAATGGTCAATGGTCAATGGTCAATAGTCAAGAAGCATTTTCTCCCACCCTATCGTTTTGATACGAAGATACAGATCATGGACCTGCTGGGCATCCATCCTTCACAGCAGAAAGAGAAAGCGTCATTGCCACTCATCAAGGCCGTCGTTAAGATGCGTGCCACGAAGAGTGCTGAGGAAATCGCCTGTATCGAGGCAGCATGTGATGTGGGCTATGCGATGCACACCACTGCACAGTTGCTCATCAAACCTGACATCACCGAGCGATTTGTCGCTGGACAGGTAGACGGCATTGCTCGGAGTCTGGCACAAGGCAACAGTTTTGCCACAATCTTCTCGCAGCATGGTGAGATCATGCACGGTAATCCTTCGGATGCCAAGTTAGAGGACGGACGTCTGGTGCTCTGCGATGCTGGTTGTGAGTTGGACGACTACTGTTCAGACCATACCCGTACGATGCCTGTAAACGGCAAGTTCACCCAGCGGCAACTGGAGATCTACAGCATCGTAGAGGCCTGTCACGACTATGTGCTCGAGGTAGCCAAGCCTGGTGTAAAATATATGGATGTACACTTTGCCGTCTGCAAGATGATGACGGAACGTCTGAAGGAACTCGGTCTGATGAAGGGCGATACAGACGAGGCCGTCGCTGCCGGTGCCCACGCTATGTTCCTGCCTCACGGATTGGGACACATGATGGGTATGGACGTGCATGATATGGAGGGACTCGGACAAATCTACGTAGGCTTCGACGAGGAGACGCGTCCTAATCTGGAGCAGTTTGGTACGAACTGTCTACGCATGGGCCGCAAACTGGAGGAGGGCTTCGTGATGACCGACGAACCTGGCATCTATTTTATTCCCCATCTCATCGACGACTGGAAAGCCAGCGGACACTGCAAGGAATTCCTTAACTTCGAAAAGCTGGAGACCTACAAGGACTTTGGCGGCATCCGCATCGAGGATGATATCCTGATTACGAAGGACGGTTGCCGTTTCCTCGGTAGTAAGCGCATCCCCTATCACCCACAGGAACTCGAAGAATTCATGAAAACAAATCATTAATTTCAGAAATATGAAGAAGATTTTAGCATTCGCACTGATGGCGATGGTTGCCATGAGTGCAACGGCTGCCAAGAAGAAGGCACCAGCCAAAGACCAAAACAAACCCGTATTTACCACCATCAAGGAGAACCCTATCACGACCATCAAGGATCAGAACCGTTCAGGTACCTGCTGGGACTACTCTACCCTCTCGTTCTTCGAGTCGGAGATTCTGAAGGCTACAGGTAAGCGTTACACCCTCTGTGAAGCGTTTGTTGCCAACAAGACCTATATGGAGCGCGCCATTCAGGTGGTCCGCTATCACGGTGACTGTCAGTTTGCACAAGGCGGTTCAGCCGAGGACGTACTTCACACGCTGAAGACCCACGGCATCTGTCCCATCGACGCCATGCCTTTCCCAGGCTCACTCTATGGTGACTCCCTGAACAATTTCAACGAGTTCTTCTCACTGCTCGAGCCTTATGTGGCAGCCATTTCCAAGAGCAGTGCCAAGAAAATCTCCAACCAGTGGAAGGCCGGTTTGCAGGGTATCCTCGACGCCTATCTCGGCAAGTGTCCCGAGAAGTTCAAGTATGAAGGCAAGGAGTACACTCCGAAATCATTCATGGCTTCGCTCGGCATCAACCTCGACGACTACGTGAGCATCACCAGCTATACCCATCATCCCTTCTACACGGCCTTTGCCGTAGAGGTGCAGGATAACTGGCGCTTCCCGCTGAGCTACAATGTGCCGATGGACGAGATGATGCAGATCATCGACAATGCCATTGAGAACGGCTATACCGTAGCCTGGGGCGGCGACGTATCAGAAGAGGGTTTCACCCGCAAGGGTCTCGCCTATGCTGTTGACACCAAAGCTGCTGAGAGCCTTGGTGGTAGCGATATGGCCCGCTGGCTCAAACTGACAGCTGAGAAGAAGCGTAATATCATTGACTCACTCGGCTGCAACGTGCCTGAGGTCGTACCTACACAACAGATGCGCCAGGAGCGTTTCGACAACTGGGAGCTCACCGACGACCATGGTATGCACATCTTCGGTATAGCCAAAGATCAGAACGGCAAGGAATACTATATGGTGCAGAATTCATGGGGTAAGACAGGCGACTACAAAGGCATTTGGTATATGACCAAGGCCTTCATCGCTGCTAACACGATGGACTTCCTCATCAACAAGAAGGCCATCCCCGCAGAAATTCGCAAAAAACTCGGCATTTAATAGCGAAAATCACTATTTTTAGGTAAAATTCGGCATAATCTGTCTTTTTTTTTGCAGATTATGCCGTTTTTTCATTTTTTATTCTTATCTTTGGGCGCTAATTTGGGTTATTGTGCCCTTTTTGGTCATCAAAGCGACAAGAATAAAAAAATAATATATTAAATGCATTTCAAATGGAATTACGAACCACCTACATCAGAAAGACGAGCGGCAGCTAAGGAGCTGGGAGAGAAGATTGGCATGAGTCCGATTCTCGCCGACCTGCTCATTCAGCGTGGTATCAAGACGGAGAGCGCAGCCAAGCGATTCTTCCGCCCGATGTTAAACGAACTGATAGACCCGTTCCTGATGAACGACATGGACGTGGCTGTAGACAGGCTCAACGACGCTATGGGGCGTAAAGAGAGAATCATGGTATATGGCGACTACGATGTCGACGGATGTACGGCGGTAGCTTTGGTGTACAAGTTCCTGCAGCAGTTCTATTCCAACATTGAATACTACATTCCCGACCGCTATGAGGAAGGCTATGGTATCAGTAAGAAAGCGTTGGATTCGGCTGCAGAGAGAGACGTCAAACTTATTATTGTGCTCGATTGCGGCATCAAGGCAATCGATGAAATCAGTTATGCCAAGTCACTTGGCATCGACTTTATTGTGTGTGATCATCACGTTCCTGATGACGAACTGCCTAATGCCGTCGCCATCCTCAATCCCAAGCGTGAGGATTCCACCTATCCCTTCAAGCACCTGTGTGGCTGTGGCGTAGGCTTTAAGTTCATGCAGGCGTTCGCCAAGAACAATGGTATTCCCTTCTCAAGACTGATCCCATTGCTCGATTTCTGTGCGGTCTCCATTGCTGCCGACATGGTGCCTGTAACGGGTGAGAACCGTATCTTAGCCTTCCACGGTCTGAAGCAGCTGAATCAGGCACCTTCCGTAGGTCTGAAGTCTATCATCGAGATCAGTGGTTTAACAGGCCGTGATTTGACGATGAGCGACATCGTATTTAAGATCGGGCCTCGTATCAATGCCTCTGGACGTATGCAGAATGGTACGGAAGCCGTCGACCTGCTGGTAGAGCGTGATTTCGAGAAAGCCCTTTCAGAAGCCAATCATATCAACGTCTACAATGAACAGCGTAAGGATGTGGACAAACAGATGACGGAAGAGGCCAACCAGATTATCGAAAAGCTGGAGAGTCAGAAGCATCACAACAGTATCGTGCTTTACGACGAGAACTGGAAGAAAGGTGTGGTAGGCATTGTGGCATCGCGTATGACGGAGATGTACTATCGTCCCACGGTTGTACTCACCCGCAGCGGTGATCTTGCCACAGGCTCTGCCCGCAGTGTGGCTGGCTACGATATCTACGATGCGGTGAAGA
>Ga0310691_10008922_pt1 | contig 10253 bp, 2 predicted proteins | sample 176DNAGHGlowgp2_FD_203887 | JGI IMG/M metagenome (GOLD analysis project Ga0310691, IMG submission 203887) | Sheep rumen microbial communities from Palmerston North, Manawatu-Wanganui, New Zealand - 1766 DNA GHGlow gp2 (v2) (version 2) | ecosystem: Host-associated > Mammals > Digestive system >...
CCGTAGTCGTCGGCATTGTAGGAACAGAACACACTTCCATCGGTGCTGGCATTCTTGCCCACGATGAAATTGGTACAAGCTGCGGCGTAGACAGAGACGCCGAGCAAAGCCATTGTCAAAATACGTTTTTTCATGATGAATCTTTAGTTTAATCGTCTGCAAAGGTAAAAACAAAAAACGACATGACAAAATAATTCCATTTTTTTGGTTCTATTATTTGGCATATTCGCATCTTTTTACTAATTTTGCACCCATCCATATAGGTATTACTCCTTTTAAGGTGTTCATAAACAGGTTAATGACAATGAAAGTCGAATATTCGAAACCTCAAGCATGGATTGTTGAGGTACAAGGAAGGCTGCATCTGCTTGCGGGAAGTAACGAGAACGGACTGAAAGTGACCATTTCCGGTTATGATGAAGCTGAAGAAGACGAGGGATTCTCACAAGGCGAATAGTAACAACAACTATGAAAATGAAAAAGAATATAAACACGCAAACAGGCATCGTCTGGATGGCATGCCTGATGTTGGGTGTAGCGATGGTAGCCTGCTCGTCGGATGCCGATGAGCCAGAGAATAACGATGGCAGGAAGTTGCGCCAACTGACCATCACCGATGCCAAAGATAACCCATCATGATCAACAACAAGACTCTTCTCCTGCTACTCGTGATAGCAACAACCCTCGTAGGATGCTCCTCCTCCCCCCCTTCGGGGGCTGGGGGGGCCTCCTATACGGAACAACTCGTCATGAGCCTCTTCCGACAAAATCCCGAACGGGCCCTCGCCGTTGCCGACTCGGCCGTCGCCACGGGCAACATCACCCCCCGGCGCGGACAGTATCTCAAAGCACTCACCCTCTACAATGGGCTGGGCCAATACCACAAGTCACGCCAGATGTGCCTCGACCTACTCGCTGAGAAGGCACCCGCGCAACCATCATTGGCCGACTCGCTGACGACAGCCGGAACGCACATCCTGCTGGCCTCCATCGGCCGCTCCTTGGGCAACGACATCGAAGTGCTGCGGCATGCTACGGAAGCTTCGCGACTGGCGCATCAGTTGCGGCGGCCCGCCGAAGTCTCCAAAATGGCCGGGTACATCGCCGAGGTGAAACAGCATCAGGGACTCACAGACGAAGCCTTCAACCTGCTGCAGCAAACAATCAGCCAATTGCGCGATGCCGATTCGTTCGAAGGCATAAACGCCTACTTCTCACTCTCCAAACAGCTGCTCCACCTGCAGATAGACGAGGGACAATACAACGAAATGTTGCCCGTCTGTCAAACGATGCTCAACCGCATCGAACAGCTGCACGACCACCCCGAGCGGTTCGTCGTGCCCGAGAATCTCGACCTGGCCGACTATATCGACTTCGCACGCGGACAGAGCTGCGCCTTCTTCTGTGCTGCCAATGCTCTGCTGGGGCGAAAGGCGGAGGTCAGACGGTGGGAGAGCGAGATGCAGCGCACACAGTGGAGCAAGACATTAGACTGCGACCGCATGATGATGACAACCTATCTCGCCATCGGCGACTGGGACAGACTCGACCGCGCCTTTCAGAGAAGCGAGGACCGAACGACCGACACCCTGTCGCACAACTACCTCATCATCCTTCGCAATAAGAGCATCGCAGCCAAGAGACGGGGCCGGACAGCCCAGGCACTCGCCTACTTAGAGCGGGCATACACCATCAGCGACTCGCTCAACAGCCGTCAGATGCAACAGCAGATGGCCGAACTCTCGACCGCCTACCACCTGCAGGAGGAGACGGAGGCACGGCAGAAAGAAACAATGGCACGCCAGCAAGCTGAGACGACGACACGGCTGGCTCTGTTTGCTGCCGTCTGCGCCATTGCCTTTGCAGTCTACTTCTTCTATAAACGTAGACAGATAACGCTCAAGAACAAAGCGCTCATCAGGCTCATCGACGAGCAGAACAGAAGCGCTGAGCTAACCAAAGGACAGCAGGCAAGAAACGAGGAACTCTATACGCGCCTCAACTCGCTCATCTACGACCAACAGCTCTACCGCGACCCATTGCTCGACCGAGAGGCTGTCTGCCAGCAGTTAGGCATCGACCGACACACACTCAACCAGCTGCTCAACGACTTCGCCGACGGACAGTCGCTGCCAGCCTTTATCAACAAGGTGCGGCTGAACATGGCATGCAAGATGCTACGCGATGAACCCCACCGGCCGATAGCCGACATCGCCGAGGCGGTAGGCTTCAACCAACGCAACTTCCGCACGCAGTTCAAAAACGCATACGGCATCTCACCCACGGAATACCGGCAAAACATGTAACAGGACAGGCAAATTTGGGGCAAAAACCAAATTTGCCTATGTTTTTCCATGTTCGATTGCTTATTTTTTATTATCTTTGCCATCGTATAGCAAAAACTACCCCTCACCCCTAAAAACAAGAAGGATATGAAAGCAAAACTCTCACCCCATCACCTCTCACCCCTCACCCCCCTCTTCGGGGGCCAGAAGGCTTCCTCCCCCTTCGGTGGCCGGGGGGGCTTCACCGCACTAATGTGTCTGACGCTTTTCCTCATCAGCTTTGGCAAGGCAAGAGCCTACGACTGGACCTACTTCCCCGAGCACTGTAGCATCGTGGAGCAGCCCAGTGCCAGTCATCCCTACATCACGCTGGAGATGATCTACTACGACTGGACAACCCACTCGAATGCCTTCTTCCTTCACGACAAGGGCGACGACACCCACGACGGACCAGCCGTTTGGGTGGACGGCGTGTACATCTGTTCGCCCGACTGGGAACTGGCTTGGCCTGGTGGCGACAAGGCAGGCAACGGCAACGGAGCTTCCGACCTCGCCGACAAGTACGACGGATTCTTCGGCACCAACTACACCAAGAACCACAACGGCATCGACTATAGCGTGCGTTTCTACAACCCCTATCGCTCGTGCAGCACAACGGGCCATAAGAAGTATTCCGTGCGTATGTGTGTCTACATCAGCAAGCTCGAGGTAGGATCGAGACACACCGTCCGCATCAGGGGACATTGGCGACACCTCGACGGCTGCGGAACGGCATCATGCGCCCGTGACTATTGGGTAGATAACGTCTGGACAACCAATGCCCTCGACGCGCCCTGGTCGGGAAGCCCGACGGCCACAATGACCAACCACAACACCGTGGCCCTCAGCGGCAACCTCAGTACTGGCTACGGACCGACGACGGTGGGAGTCTATCAGACAGAGTCATGTTATTCGCCAGGCAAATTCGTGGAAAAGGGAAGCCTTTACGGCGCACAAGACTTCGGCAAGGGGCAAGGGTCGTTCAGCTCGCTGACCTGTCAGCACACCCGCAACGACATGCAGCAGAAGACAGGCTCCGTGGCAGCCGTGGAATATCTGCTGCCCCTGACGGCCGACGACTTCACGACGACTTTCTATCAATGGTATGAGGTGCCTGTCGCCGGCTTTGTCTATCCGAAAGAATTGTCAGCCATTCCCGACATGTGGAAGAAGTCGGTCGCCCTCAGCTGGCAAGTCGATGAGAGTAACGGCCGCTGCAAAGACGGAACATGGAGCATCTACCGCAACGGCGAGGAGATAGCGAGTGGGCTGAGCTATTCGCCTCGAACGTATACCGACACCAACGTGCCCGACTACGACACACCGTACAACTACACCGTGGCCTTCATTCCCAAGGACTTGCCCACCGGCACCAAGGTCAGCTCGCTGACGGCATCCATCAGCCGCGAGGTTCCCCGGCGCTGGGACATCAACAGCTTCACCGCCGAGGTGGTCGACGACGGGCAGGTGAGCCTGAAGTGGACACATACACCCATCGAGGATGCCTCCGGTTCGAACACCTACACCATGAAGCTCGAGCGGACAGCCGACAAGGGAAAGACCTGGGACGAGCTGACCACCTTTGTCATCAGCAGCTCGTCAACCAACGACGGGGCCTACACCGACAAGAACGACCTCCTGGCCAACCACACCTACCAGTATCGCCTCGTCATCAACCTCTTGGAGATGAACGACACCGTCCGCTCTGACTACGTCCATACGGGCGGCTCCAAGCTGACAGGCTTCCGGGCCTCAAGAGGCGACTACAACAACATGGTGAAGCTGTCGTGGACCGTCAAGCAGGTGGGTGTCAACGAGACAAGCTTCACCGTCTCCCGCCGACCGCTCGGCGCGTGCGACGACAACGACAAAGGCTGGATCAACATCTACACCACATCGGGCAACGGCACCAACTACAGCTACGACGACAACACCGCCCTCTGCGGTGCCTACAACGAATATCGGGTGCAGATCATGAGCGAAGACGACGAGGGACACATCATCCCCACGTCAACGATGAAGACCGACGGCTTTACCTATTCGACAGGCGTGGTGAGCGGACGCATCGCCTACGGCACGGGAACGGCTGTCGAGGGCGTGAAGGTGATGCTCCGACAACAGAACGGCGACGGCAGCACCGATGCCAACAGCATGTACTCCCTCCGACTGCAAGGCAACGGTGCCGGACTGGCCTACTATACCGACAACGACGAGGTGAAAGACCTCTTCGCCGACGACTTCTCCGTCCAGATGTACCTCTATCCCATGGCGGCAGAGATGAACGATTCCACACAAGACTATCTGGCCTTCGACGTATTCAATGTCTTCACCGTGCGACTCTGGTACGATGCCGACAAGAATGCCTATCAGGTGGGGGGATGGATGGGCGGCAACGAGCGGTCGGACCTCTACATACCCGCCGACACGTGGAGCCACCTCACCTTCGCCCACTCGCATGCCGACAAGCACACGAGGGTGATTGTCAGCAAGGCCGACGGAACAGCCGAGCGAGACACCATCCTCAGCAACCGGCAGGTGGCTTGGTCGGAGAAGGCGCTCAGAGCCAACGACATCGCCTTCGGCAACGCCGGCGGCATGGACTCTATCAGCAACTTCCGAGGCTATGTAGACGAACTGCGATTCTTCACCAAGAGCCTCTCCGACACCGAGGTGCAACGCAACTACAACCACCCGTTGGCAGGTAATGAAGACGGGCTGGCCATCTACTACCCCTTAGACGAAGGACTCGAGGTGCAGACCATCGCCTACGACTTCTCCAAGACCGACGGCATCGCCAACGGTCGCCACGCCACGACAAAGATAGCGGCCTACTGCACGAAGCACCTGCCCTCGGAGAGTCAGCTGAGCCAGATGACGTATACCGACATCAACGGCAACTACACCATCCGAGGCGTCGCCTTCACCGGCGACGGCACGCCCTACAGCATCATACCCACGATGGGCATCCACGAGTTTACGCCCAACGAGCAGTCGCGCTTCGTCAGCCAGTCATCGCTCGTACATAGTGGTGTCGACTTCGAGGATGTCTCGTCGTTCCCCGTCAGCGGCAAGATACGCTATGCCGGCACCGACTATCCCGTAGAGGATGTCACCTTCTATGTCGACGGCACCATCTGTTCGAAGGATGGCGAAATCGTGAAAACCAACCAGAATGGCGAGTACACCATCAGCGTGCCCATCGGCGACCACTTCATCCAAGTGGCGAAGAGCGGACATGTCTTCGCCAATGGTGGACGATTCCCACCCGATCCGAACAATACCGGCGAGCGGAAAAACTTCGACAGCGAGAAGAAGGGGATGGACTTCACCGACGAGACGCTCGTCAACTTCTCCGGACGTGTCGTCGGCGGACACATCGAGGAGGATAAGCCGCTGGGCTTTGCCAAAAGCGTCAACAACATCGGTGTGGCCGAGCTGACGCTCACCGCCACCAACGACAAGTATCGCCTGAACGTGGTGAAGAAGGAAACGGGAACCACCTCATCCTACGACAACAACCCCGACAGCGTCGTCGTCGCTTCCGACACCATCAGCATCCAGAGCACGGCATGGCGCACCGGCGGCACGACGAAGGCCGACTGCCAGAAAATCGTTATCCACACCGACCCCACAACAGGCGAATTCTCGGCCTTGGTGCCACCCCTACATTATAATATAGGTAATATCAAGGTGGTGAAGACCGGGCAGGACATTGGCGGCGCTACTGCTGTCGACCTCTCCAACCCGCAGGTTTCGTATACTGATTCGATAGAGCACGAAACGGGCAAGTACTACTACACCTACAACCGAGCCCTGCGCTACGGCTACCACAGCGAGCCGACTTTCAACGTCGTGCAGGAAGGACGCGACGACGGCTCGTTCGGTATCGACAGTTTAGAGGTGGTCGATGCCGAAGGCACCATCGTTGTCCGCGACATCTACAGCGTCGAAGACGGACAGGTGAAGTACAAATACAACGACGCGGCGCTCTTCCTCCAGGGCGATCGCTACACCTTCAACATTGAGGGCTATGAAGAATATGCCAACTACGACGAAGATGCCGCCCATCCCATGACGACACGCGTACCGATGGCGGGCACCATCGTCACCATCAACAACGCGCTGTCGGAGTCGCAGGCTGTCTTCATCGAGGGCAACGAGGCCGGCGAGGAGCCGGGCAGCGTCTACGAGCTGAAGAGCAACCAGATAGAGCTCGACAGCATAGGATGCGCCACCTACATCTGGGCAGCAGGCTTCCCCAATGTCTCGACACCCTATACGCGTACCATCGCCATCAACTATACCATTGGCGACCGGCCCTACAGCTGGCGAGACGGCGTACCCCTGACGGGGGCCGTCATCGGTTCGCTGCCAACAGGCAACAATTTCGTCACGGCCGGGCCCGCCCTGCTCGACATGATTCTGCGCGACCCGCCGGGCAGCCGGTCGTCGGCACAATGGACGAAAGGCACCATCGAGTCGAGCTACCATTCGCGGGGGGGCGTCTGGAGCAGTTCAAACCACATCACGACCACCTCACATCTGGGCGTAAAACTCACCACCGTGGAGGGCATGGGACTGGCTGTCGTCAACGATATCAAGTCGAAAAACGACCTGATAGTAGGTACGACGGTCAACATCACGGGGGAGGACGCCACCACCTGGGGACGAACCGTCACGGCGACACGTACCATCAGCACCAGCGACGACCCCGCCTTCGTCGGGTCGCGAGGTGACGTCTTTGTGGGGTCTTCGACGAACATCATCTTCGGTAAGGCACGCAACGTCGAGTTGCAGCGCGTGCCAGGAACCAACAACGTGGCACTGTCTGTCGACGACGGCATCACCACCGGGCTGCAGTTTGACACGCAGTTTGCCTATACGCAGGGATATATCGAGGATGTGCTCATACCCAACCTCGGGATGATACGCAACAACAAGCTGCAGACCGTGAGCGATGTCACGGGATACACCAATACGGGAAGCTCTCCCGTCTACCTCACCACACTGACACCCGACGACCCGCGCTACGGCTCCAGCAACCACGACAAGGAGGTGTGGGGCAACCAAGCCACCGAAAAACCAAGCAGCATCGGACCTTCTTACACCATGGTGCCGCCTGTTGATAATCCAGAGGGACATCAGGACAGCCTGGAATGGTGCAACGACCAGATACGCACGTGGAAGACACACTTGGAAACGAACGAGCGCGAGAAGGTGGAAGCTTATCAGAAGCGAAACGACTCGGAACTCGTGAAGTATGTCAACCGCTCGTTCGATGCCGGATCGAAAGTCACCGTCACCGAGGAGACCGACAGCTTACACGATGGCACGGTCTACGACTGTACCGTCAACAACATCGTTACTATAGGCGATAAAACCGGAGCAGCCATCAACTGGGTGGGTATCACCGTCGATATCGGAACAGACACGGGAGGAGGCAAACATTTCCACGACGAGGAGTCGACCACCGACGTGCTGACTTTCTCTTATACCCTGGCAGAGGAGGGCAACGACGCACTGACAGTCGATGTCATGCAGTATGGCAACTTCAGCCCCATCTTCCACACACGGGGCGGACAGACAAGCAACCCGTACGAGGGGAAGGAGGAAACACACTACTATAAGCCGGTGACAACGCTTCATGAACCAACCATGCAGATAGAGGTGCCACAGATAGACGTGGAGGTGCCCATCGTCAGCGACATACCTTCCGGCTCGACGGCCGACTACACGCTGCGACTGAGCAATGCCTCCGAGATAGGGGCCGACGTCACCTACCGACTCTTCGTGCTCGACAACACCAATCCCAACGGCGCACAGATCACCGTCGACGGCAAGACCGTCTCCGACGGACGGCTCTTCAAGGTGCCGGGCAACCAGACACTCACAAAGACACTGCAGCTACGACAGACCAATACGGGCATCCTCGACTACGAGGACATCGCCATCGTTTTCGCCTCGGAGTCGCAGCCCGGCACAATAGCCGACACAGTCTATATTTCGGCCTACTACGTGCCGTCGTCGTCGCCCGTAACGCTCAGTCTCTCCAACACAACTCTCAATACGGTGACGGGGAGCAACCTCACACTATCCTTCTCCAACTTCGACCGCCTGTACCACAACCTCAAGGCATTCCGACTGCAATATAAGAAGCAGGGGGCAACCGACTGGACGCTCCTGCAGGAGTATGTCGTCAACGCCGACGACAAGACCGACAACAACGAAATGCTGCCCGCAACAGGGGCTGCCGTCAGCTATGAACTGCCAATGGCAGACTACAGCGACGGCAACTACCTCTTCCGCTGTCTGTCCGTGAGTAGCTATGGCACCGACGAGGTCTACCGAACAAGCGACGAGATCAGTCTCGTCAAGGATATGATGCGACCACGGAGCCTCGGACAGCCCGAACCCACCGACGGCATCCTGGCCATCGGCGACGAGCTCAGCATCGTCTTCAACGAACCCTTCCTCCGAGGTGAGCTTACCCAGGAGGCAAACTTCCTCGTGACCGGAGTGCTCAACGGGGCCGCAGTCGACCACCAGACGGCACTGAGCATGACGGGCAGCAACGACAATGGACAGGCAACAGCCGCCACAGAGGTGGCCATCAACCTTGCCGACAAAGACTTCAGCATCGACGCATGGGTGAACATCAACGGCAAGGGAACCATACTGACCCACGGCAACGGCACAAACAAACTGTCTGTCGCTACCGACGACGACGGCAAACTGGTCGTAGCGCTCTGCGGCGAGACATTCACGTCGGCGGATGCCCTGCCGAAAGGTAAGTGGGCCTTCCTGACGCTATGCTATCACGCTCCCGACAACGACGAACGGGGTGTGCTGAATGCTGCAGTGGCCTTCGACGACGTGACCGGACAGCTCCTCACCGACCTGTCGGCACCGCCCTACAACGGCAACGGGCAGCTCAGCGTGGGAAGGCATGAGAAGGGGGCCATCCATGAACTCCTCCTCTGGGACGAGGCGCACGACATGACGACGGCACTGCTCAACCGCTCGAAGACAAAGAGTCCGGCGACACGTCACCTCATCGGCTATTGGAAGATGGACGAAGGGGAAGGGCGTACCGTCCGTGACTATGCACGCAACCGGCACCTGACGATGGCCGAGGAGGCATGGTACATCAACAACGAGAATATAGCAGCCGAACTCGATGGCGAGAGCTGGCTCAGCATCACGGCCTCCGACTTGCCTTACAACACAACCGACGACTACGCCGTCGAGCTGTGGATGAGGGCCGACAGCCAGGAGGGCCAGAGCCAGCTGTTGCAAGCCGGAAAGGTAGGCCTCTGGCTCGATGCCGACGGAAGGCTGATGCTGGAGAGTACCGACGGCAACAGCCAGTCGACGGTCTTCGACGCCGGCAACGCTTCGCTCACCGACAACGTATGGCACCACGTGGCTCTGAACGTGCTGCGGCAAGGCTTCGCTGCCGTCTATGTCGATGGCGAACGCCGACTGACGACGAATGCTGCCAACGTGGCCGACATCGCCACCGACTTCATCATCGTCGGAGCACGACTCACCAACGATACGACATCGCTCTTCCCGCAACACTCCGACTTCCTACGTGGACAGGTCGACGAACTGCGCGTCTGGGATGCGACGCTCAACGCCACGCAGATCGCTGCCAACCGCAAGAGGCGGCTGACAGGTCGGGAAGACGGACTGGTGGCCTACTATCCGTTTGAGACAAAGCAGCTCGACGACTACAACCAGGTCGTCACCACCAGTTCGCCCGCCGACCTCACAGGCAGCGGACACGAAGTGCAACGCTGCATGCTAGATGGGACGGCCGACGAGTTGGCCTACACCAACGAGGCTCCGTCGCTGCGCAGCAAGCCCAACGAGACGAACGTGGCCTTCTCGTTCACCGCTTCCGACACAAAGGTGGTCATCGACATC
>Ga0310691_10008923_pt1 | contig 10251 bp, 6 predicted proteins | sample 176DNAGHGlowgp2_FD_203887 | JGI IMG/M metagenome (GOLD analysis project Ga0310691, IMG submission 203887) | Sheep rumen microbial communities from Palmerston North, Manawatu-Wanganui, New Zealand - 1766 DNA GHGlow gp2 (v2) (version 2) | ecosystem: Host-associated > Mammals > Digestive system >...
TGCTCTGTGTGTTGCTCTGCGCACGCATGGTGCTGGCCGTCAAGATGCTTGCGACCATAAAGCCGCAGAATATGCTTTTTTTCATTTCTTTCTTTCGTTACAGCGTGCAAAGTTACTAAGAAGTGCTGGAAATACAAAATTTTTAGGATGTTTTAGCCATACGAGCGATGGTTTTATATAAAAATAACGGGCGGAAAGTGCCTTAAATGGAAAAAAGAGCGTAATTTTGCAGCGTGAAACAGATGAATTGCTTTTTTCGGGGGCTGTGCATGCTGGCAGCGGTGTGGTTTACATCCGTGCAGGCATGGGCGCAGCCAACGATGACGGCCGATATGGACAGCATCGAGATAGGTCTCGTTACCTGTTCGCCACACGACGAGGTGTATAGCCTCTATGGGCACTCAGCATTGCATGTGCACGACCTGAGCAGCGACCGCAGCTGGGTGTATAACTATGGTGTGTTCGACTTCAAGAAGCCCCATTTCGTGTGGCGCTTCATCATGGGACATACAGACTACTGCCTGGAGCGTACCGCGTATTTTCAGGCCTGGGTGGACTACTATGCCAAGTGGGGCTGCAGGGTGGAGGAGCAGATACTGAACCTTACACCAGGCGAGAAGCAGCGCCTGCTGAAAGCCCTGGACGACAACCTTCGTCTCTATCCCGTCTACCGTTACAACTTCTTCTTCGACAACTGCAGCACGCGGCCCCGCAACATTGTGGAGAAATGCCTGGAGGGCACTGTCAGCTATGCCGCACGTCCTGACTACCAGCCATCGTTCCGCGAGATGATTCACCACTGCACTGAGCAGCATCCCTGGGCAGCCTTCGGCAACGACCTGCTGCTGGGGCTTACGGCTGACAGGACGGCAACGCAGCGCGAGCAGCAGTTCCTGCCGGCCAACCTGTGCTACGACTTCGACCATGCCACCGTGGAACGGCAGGGTGAGACGCGTCCCCTGGTGCTGCGCCATGTGGTGCTGGTGCCCCTTGCGCAACAGCCTGTGAAGAGCGCGTTCCCGCTGTCGCCTCTCGCGTGTACATTATTATTATTATTGGTGAGCGTTGCCATCTTCGCCTTGGAGTGGCGCCGACAGCGCATCATGGTGTGGTGGGACGGCCTGCTGATGCTGCTGACGGGTCTGACAGGACTCATCCTGCTGCTGATGTTCTTCTCAGAGCATCCAGCCACCAGCAGCAACCTACAGATTCTGGTGCTCAATCCCCTGGCGCTCTTCTTCCTGCCCATGGTGCTCATGCGTCGCCGCACGCGTTGGTTCAACATCAGTTTCTGCTGCCTTGTCGCCTTCTTCATCGGCTCCTTCTGGCAGGACTATGCCGAGGGCATGGAATGTGTGGCACTATGTTTGCTGTTAAGATATATGATTCATAGACGACATGACAAATAGACATCTCTATATCACGCTGCTGGCCATTCTCGGCTTTACTGTTGATGGCACCGCACAGTCGCACCAGGCGCCCAACGTACCCCGGCTGGTGGTGAGCATCACCATCGACCAGCTGCGTACCGACTATCTGGAAGCCTTCACCCCTCTCTATTCCGATGTGGGGCTGAAGCGGCTGCTCAGTGGCGGCAGGGTCTATGTCAATGCTTCTTATCCCTTTGCCCATGTCGACCGCGCCTCGGCCATCGCTGCCTTGGTGACGGGCACATCGCCCTACTATCATGGCATCGTGGGCAATCAGTGGCTCAACCGCGAGACGCTGCGCCCCGTAGGCTGCGTCGATGACAAACGCTTTGCCGGCCTGCTGACGCACGAGATGACCTCGCCCGACGGCATCCTCACCTCAACGCTGGGCGACGAGCTGAAGGTGGCCACGGGGGGCAAGGCCCTGGTCTATGCCATTGCTCCCTATCGTGAGGCCGCCGTCCTCTCAGCCGGCCACTCGGCTGACTGCGCCCTGTGGATTGACAACGTCTATGGCGACTGGTGCACAACGACTTACTACACCAAGCTGCTGCCTACGTGGGTCAGCTCGTTCAATAAGTCGAATGCGCCAGGGCGAAAGATTTCAGGTGCCGTGTGGGAACCCCTCTATGATGTGACGGGTACCTATAACTACTATCTGAACACTGACAACAACAAGCCCTTCCGCCATAAGTTCACTGGCGACTACCGCTTTGACAGCTACAAGGAGAGCGCACTGGTCAATGCTGATGTGACCGACATGGCCGGCCACTGCATAGTCAGCACTGGCATGGGTACCGACATGGTGACAGACCTGCTCTGCCTGACCTACTATGCTGGCACCTTCGGACACCAGCGTGTGACAGATTGTCAGATGGAGCTGCAAGACACCTACTTGCGCTTAGACCGCGAACTGGCCCGCCTGATGGCCTTCACTGACAGTCGGTTCGGCGCTGAGAACGTGCTCTATGTCATCACCAGCACCGGCTACAGCGATGTGGAACCTGCCGACTACGACTCTTTCCACATTCCTACCGGTACGCTCAACATGACGCGCACGGCTCATCTGCTGAACATGTACTTAGGCGGCATCTGGGGGCAGGACGCCTATGTGGAGTCGACCTATCAGAACCAGATTTTCCTCAATCACAAACTTCTGGAAACCAGGAAAATCAGCCTCGGCGAGGCCACGACCCGCGCACAGGAGCTGGTAGCCATGATGCAGGGCGTGCGCAATGTCTACACATCGCTGCAGCTCATCGCATCGCAGAGCCCGCAGACGGAGAAGACCCGCAACGCCTTCTATCCGCAGCGCTCTGGCGACATCATCATCGAGGCGGCTCCCGGCTGGCGCGTACTGAACGAAGACACCCAGCAGAGTCAGGTGTCGGTGGCATCGTTCATGCAGTTTCCCATTATCTTCTATGGTGCCGGAACACCGGCTGAGCGCATGGGCGAGGCAGTCACCATTGACCGCATCGCATCAACCATTGCGCGTGCCATTCGCATCCGTGCACCCAATGCCTGTTCGTCTGAGCCATTATTCTGAAAAAGTGAAAAGTGAATAGTGAATAGTGAATAATTTGCTACCGCTGCTTAAAAATCTTCATTCTTCATTCTTCATTCTTCATTTCTTTTCGTACCTTTGCACCCGCATAAAAAGAAACTGCCGCCAGTGCAGGTCATCAATCGTAAATAGAAAATCCGTAAATAGAAAATAATAAAGATGAATTTCAGTAACATCCTAAAGTCACTCTTTGGCGACAAGTCGTCGCGTGACATGAAACTCATACAGCCCTTCGTGGAGAAGGTGAAGGCCCAGACACCCAAGGTGGAGCAGCTGGACAACGATGCACTGCGTGCCCGCACTCAGGAGATACGCTCCTACGTGCAGGGAGCTGCCAAGGAGCAGAAGGCCGAGATAGAAAAGCTGAAGGCCACCATTGAGGGAACGCCGCTCGACGAGCGTGCCGACATCTTTGCCAAGGTGGACAAGCTGGAGAAGGAGGCCCTGGAGGTTTATGAGCAGGCCCTCAACGAGGTGATGCCCGAGGTCTATGCCATTGTCAAGGATACGGCCCGCCGCTTCGCCCAGAACGAGGAGACCATCGTCACCGCCACTGACTTCGACCGCGACCTGGCCGCAGACCCTCGCAAAGACTTTATCACCATTGATGGCGACAAGGCCATCTACCATAACCACTGGACAGCTGGTGGCAACGACCTGAAGTGGGAGATGGTGCACTACGACGTACAGCTCTTTGGCGGCGTCGTGCTGCATCAGGGCAAGATTGCCGAGATGGCCACTGGTGAGGGTAAGACCCTCGTGGCCACGCTCCCCGTGTTCCTCAATGCCCTGACAGGCAACGGCGTGCACGTGGTGACCGTCAACGACTATCTGGCCAAGCGTGACTCCGAGTGGATGGGTCCCCTCTATATGTTCCACGGCCTCAGCGTGGACTGCATCGACAAGCACCGTCCCAACTCGCCTGAGCGCCGCAGGGCCTATCAGGCTGACATCACCTTCGGCACCAACAACGAGTTTGGCTTCGACTACCTGCGTGACAACATGGCCACATCGCCTGCCGACCTGGTGCAGCGTGCGCACAACTATGCCATCGTCGACGAGGTGGACTCAGTGCTCATTGACGATGCCCGTACGCCGCTGATTATCAGTGGTCCCGTGCCTAAGGGCGACGTGCAGATGTTTGAGGAGTTCCAGCCCTTGGTGGAAAAGATTGTCGGCGTGCAGCGCCAGCTGGCTACACAGTACCTGGCTGATGCCAAGCAGAAAATCACCGCCGGAATGCAGAACGATGACAAGAAGATGCTGGAGGAAGGCTTCCTCTCGCTCTTCCGCTCGCACAAGGCCCTGCCAAAGAACAAGCCCCTCATCAAGTATCTCTCAGAGGAAGGCATCAAGGCCGGCATGCTGAAGACCGAGGAGATGTATATGGAGAACAACAACCGCCGCATGCCGGAGGCTGTAGAGCCGCTCTACTTCGTCGTCGACGAGAAACTCAACTCGTGTGACCTCACCGACAAGGGCACCGCTTGGCTGGCCAAGCAGGTGAACGACCCCGAGCTCTTCGTCCTGCCTGACATCACCGCACAGCTGTCAGCCCTCGAAGCTGAGACAAACCTCACCGACGAGGAGCGCGTGAACAAGAAAGACGAGCTGATGGCCCACTACGCCGTGCAGAGCGAGCGTGTGCACACCCTGCAGCAGCTGCTCAAGGCATACTGCATGTTCAACCGCGACGACGAGTATGTGGTCATTGACGGCGAGGTGAAAATCGTCGACGAGCAGACCGGCCGTATCATGGAGGGCCGCCGTTGGAGCGACGGACTGCACCAGGCCGTGGAGGCCAAGGAGCACGTGAAGGTGGAGGCCGCCACCCAGACCTTTGCCACCATCACCCTGCAGAACTACTTCCGTATGTACCACAAGCTGGCCGGCATGACGGGTACCGCCATCACCGAGGCTGGCGAGTTCTGGGACATCTATAAGCTCGACGTGGTGGAGATTCCCACCAACAAGCCTGTCATCCGCGATGATATGGACGACCGCGTGTACAAGACACAGCGTGAGAAGTATCGTGCCGTCATTGCCGAGGTGGTGAAGATGCGCAATGCCGGGCGCCCGACGCTGATAGGTACTACCTCAGTGGAAATCAGTGAGCTGCTCTCGCGCATGCTCTCCATGTACGTCAATCCTGAGACGGGACAGCGTGAGCCCATCGCACACCAGGTGCTGAACGCCAAGCTGCACCAGAAAGAGGCAGATATCGTGGCGCTGGCCGGTCAGCAAGACTCACAGGGCCGTGGTGCCGTGACCATTGCCACCAACATGGCCGGTCGTGGTACCGACATCAAGCTGTCGCCCGAGGTGAAGGCGGCAGGTGGTCTGGCTATCATCGGCACCGAGCGCCATGAGAGCCGCCGTGTGGACCGCCAGCTGCGTGGTCGTGCCGGACGTCAGGGCGACCCGGGCAGCAGCGTGTTCTTCGTGTCGCTTGAAGACAAGCTCATGCGCCTGTTCGCTTCTGAGCGTATCGCCCGCGTCATGGACCGCCTGGGCTTCAAGGAGGGTGACATGATTGAGAGCTCGATGATTAGCAACAGCATTGAGCGCGCACAAAAGAAGGTGGAGGAGAACCACTTCGGCGTGCGTAAGCGCCTGCTGGAATATGACGACGTGATGAACAAGCAGCGTACCGTCATCTACGAGAAGCGCCGTCACGCCCTGATGGGTGAGCGCATCGGCATGGACATCGCCAACACCTTCTGGGACCGCGTCAGCACCATCATCGAGCGCAATGACTATGTGGGCTGCAAGGAGGAGTTCATCCGCCTCTTCGGCATGGAGGTGCCCTTCACTGAGGAACAGTTCCTTGACGGTCGCCACCGCGACGAGATGGTCGAGAACGCCTTCCAGGCCGTGCTGGCACACTTCAACCGCCGCTGCGACCACATCTGTGAGGTGGCATGGCCCATCATCAAGCGTGTGCAGGAAGAGCAGGGCCACATGTATGAGCGCATCCTGGTGCCCATCACTGACGGACATCGTGTCTACAACATAGCTTGTAACCTGAAGGAGGCTTATGACACGGAGTGCAAGAGCGTGGTGAAGGAGTTTGAGAAGCAGATGCTGCTCCACATCATCGACGATGCTTGGAAGGAGAACCTGCGCGAGCTGGACGAGCTGCGCCACTCAGTGCAGAACGCCAGCTACGAGCAGAAGGACCCGTTGCTCATCTTCAAGCTGGAGAGTGCCAAGCTGTTTGACAGCATGGTCAACGACATGTTCAACCGCCAGGTCACCATCCTCACCCGTGCACAGATTCCCGAGGTGCAGGCACAGCAGGTGCAGGAGGCTGCCCCCGAGCAGCACACCGACCGTCAGCAATATACGGAGAACAAGCAGAGTAGCGACGTGCCTGAGCAGCTGGTGGACCAGAACCAGCGTGCCGCTGCCCAGCATGACACACGTGCCCAGCAGCCGCGCAACCCCATCATCAAGGACAAGCTGCCCGGCCGTAACGACCCCTGTCCTTGCGGCAGCGGCAAGAAGTTCAAGAACTGCCACGGCCGAGGACTCGTCTGACTTTGCACTAAACTATCGGATGAATCGAGTAAAAGAGGTGAACACTCATCAGCAGTGTTCACCTCTTTATTTAAGTAATCGGTAAAAAGTCCGAAGGCTTCGGACTGTCAGTCAGAAAAGTAAAGAAACCTAAACTGCTGCTTAAACAATAGCAGGATCATATAATTATCTGCTAATTAACTGCTCTATTGCCTGAATAAAATCTGCGGCAATTATTATACCTTCCTCAATTTCCTGCTCCGACACATCGTAGAAGCAGTTGTAGTCACTTTTCTCGCGGAGTCTTTGGAGGTTGTTGTAGAGACGGCCGTAATCCACTGGCAGTAAGCCAGTCTTGACATAATGCAAGCTGAAAAGTGAGTGGGATGTTTTATGACGGCCAGCCTCTATGCCATCGCTGATAAACAAGGCGTTGACAGCATGGAACACAGCATAATACAGCCTATTTGCTGCACCACTCCAACGCCTGGAAGCCTTCAAGAGGACCATATCCTCGTATGCTTCGTGCGCTTTCTGCAGTTCACGCTGAACCAAGGTCTGCCTTTCTTCGTTTGTCAGGCTCATATCAATATTATCTTATCGTGTTCAACATTCTTGTAGAATGGAGTAAACCGATAGCCGTCCCATTCCTGTTTAGAATAGACCTGCGCATTGATCTCCTCACCCGTTTCCCAGCCCAACTCACTGAACGGGTAACCGTAGTCGTAGTCACGAAACGTCAGACTTGGTTTGTCAAGCAATATCAACAGGTCCCAATCGCTGTCGGGACGATTGTCGCCGCGTGCCCTTGAGCCATAAAGCAGCAAGGTGCTTCCTTTTGGCAGCGCCTTACTGGCAATAGACTTAATGCTGTTTATCATTGTAGCCTTATTCATAACCTGCAATTTGTGTGCAAATATACATATTAATTTGTGATTCTGCAAAATATTCCTGCCAAAAAGTTTGGCCGTTCCAACTTTTCTTCATATCTTTGCAGCGTCAGAATGAATTTTCTGAGTGCTCGTCTTATACGGGCGGGAGGCTTCGGCCATCCCGGATTCCGCTTAGTCGGGGAGTAAGCCCTTATCGACCCTGCTCCATTTTAAAAGCTGCCACAGGCAGCTTTTATCTTTCATAACGTTTTCTGAAAAGTCTGTCATATTAAATAGAAACGTCATGGAAGGTAAAAAGAAAGATGATGAACTGCTCGAAGGTCGTTCTCCTGAGACTTAGGTGGGTGAAGGCCGTACTCATCTGGTCGTGGCTGCAGAAGTGTTTCCATACATGGATTTATTTTTGTTTTAGGGTGTCAGGGTGACAGAATGTCGATAAATACTGGGGATGCACCCTGTTTTGTAGGGTGACAAGGGTGACAGGAGGGTGACAGGTGTTTGCGGGCACAGCGAACTTTTTGGTTCTGCTTAACCTCGTTGTTGACGTTTTTTTACCACACTTTATGGTGCTGTAGAAAGCGCAGGCGGACTGAAGGACGTTGGTGGCAAGAGGCTGGAGCCGAGTTAGCCTCAAATTCTCGAGAGAATTTGAGGCTAACTCCATCACTTTTTCCAGTATCTCATGCAGATAATTCCGTATCTCATGGAGATAATTCCGTATCTCATGGAGATAATTCCGTATCTCATGTGGATAGTTCGGTATCTCATGCAGATCATTTCATAAGTAGACCAGTCACACACACACTGCAGCCTGTCACCCTCCTGTCACCCTTGTCACCCTCAAAAACAGGGTGCAGCCCCTTTATACAAAGGGGTTCTGTCACCCTGACACCCTAATACAAATTTTTTCTTATGCGCGCGCGTGAGACTTGGCAATCACTTGACCGCACAATGTGTGGCCTGCTTACTTCACCATCACCTTTCTGGTCTTGCCGTCGGCACCAACGATGATGTTCATGCCGCGCTGCAGCGACTGGCGGCGCATGCCTGAGGGACTGTAGATGCCCATCGGCAGCGTGGCGGTGGCATCGACGGTGCTGATGCCAGTGAAGAGGCTGAGGTCTCTCAGGCGACATTCGGCCAGCAGGAACTCATGGAAGCCACCAGCTGAGGTCTTGTCCTTGAACTGTATGATGTAGTTACCCTGGGTTGGCACCTCGAAGTTCAGCGTACGGCGCACGGCGCTCGAGATATTGCCCGCTGAGTTGCCGTTGATGTTGGGAGCGGCAGTAAAGGTGGACGACGACTTGAGGACGGTGCCGTTGCTCTTCAGGATATTCACCTGGTAGGTCGGTGCTCCCTTCCATGCGGCCATGGCGAAGGTCAGCTCGTAGTCGCCAGGGTTCAGCGTCAGCCGATAGTCAGTCAGGCGGCCATACTCGGCGCTGGTGTTGCGCCAGTAGAGCGCCTTGCCCTGATAGCCCGTCAGCCCGGCAAAAGTGCGTGGACCGCCGCTGTTCTGCGAGGGATAGTTGCGCACGTCAGAGCCATCGGTGGTGCGCCAGCCTACGGGCAGCGTTCCACTGGCCACATTGGTGAAGTCCAGCTCGTAAACACCACTCTTGTCGTAGAACAGCGGCTGGATGGTCATGTTGTCGTCATGCATCGTGAAGGTCACGTCGGTGGCATCCTTATCAAAGGCGATGGTCTTGCCCTGGGTGAAATAGACGGAGTTGACCACCTTCAGCGACTTGAGACCGTAGTCTTCGTCGGGGATGATGGTCAGGTGGACCGTCTCGCCGGCGGCGGCTGAGTCCACATCGGCCACGACGCGGCCATTGTCAGCCTGACGGATGGTGACGGCAAACTTCTCAGGCTTGGTGTCCACGGGTTCGTAGGTCACCTGGTCGATATACATCTTAATGGCATTCGTGTTCTGCAGTATCAGCGTGTTGGTGCCCGCCTTCAGCGTGGCCGTGACGATGGCCTCCTGCCAGTCACTCATGCCCACCTTCTGGATGTCCATGTCCTGCGCCGTTCCGTTCACCGTGGCCTTCATTTTGCCAGCCTTGCTGCTGTTGCAATAGCGCACGATGATGCGATAGTCGCCACCCTCGGCCAGCTTCAGCTGATGGCGCAAGGCACTGCCTGTTGAGGCCTGGGTCTCAATGAAGCCCATTCCCGCAAAGTCGTTAAGCTCCTGTGCCCACCATCCGCTATGGGTCAGCTTGCAGTTAGCGCTCTTGCGGTCCATGTTCTCCGCCTCGATGATGATGGGGCCATTGTAGGGCTGGGGCTGCAGGGGCTGTTCCAGCGCCTCGGCAGGCAGCACGTCGGTCAGACGGTCGGTAGCAGCACCGGAGCAGTCAACACGGATAATGGCGGGGCCTAAGTGTCTGATGTTGAGCGAGAAGGTCTGGTCCTCAGCGTTATACACCTTGCTACTGATGCTGGCGTTATGACTCGATGCCCCCGTGGCTGGCTTGGTCAGCTTGCAGGTGGGCTCTGCGGTCACACCGGTGATGATAATCTTGTCCGTCTGCTGAGTGAGGGTGTCGTTGCGATAGTTGTTCAGGTAGAAATCGATGTGGTCGGCGTATTCGCGGATGATGCCGCTGGACAGCTTGCCGTAGGTCAGCTTCAGCGTGTCGCAGGTGTTATACTGCAGGGGGATGGCGCCCTCGGCCGTCTTCTTCCCATTCAGGTAAGTGTAAGGCGTATAGGTGACGAGCTGGTTGCGGTAGCGGTTGACGTAGAGGTCGCCCTTGGACACCTCGGGATAGAGGCTGCTGAACTCGGTCACCTTCTTCGATTTCTCATCAACCTCAGTGCCCCAGCGATT
>Ga0310691_10008926_pt1 | contig 10250 bp, 8 predicted proteins | sample 176DNAGHGlowgp2_FD_203887 | JGI IMG/M metagenome (GOLD analysis project Ga0310691, IMG submission 203887) | Sheep rumen microbial communities from Palmerston North, Manawatu-Wanganui, New Zealand - 1766 DNA GHGlow gp2 (v2) (version 2) | ecosystem: Host-associated > Mammals > Digestive system >...
AGAGAGTAAGGGCTGCTTTTCCAACCGGAAATCTGCCAATCCGTAATCCGTTTTTCGGCATATCCGTTGGCGTGAGCTGATTCAGGGATGCGCCGATCATGTAGCAGAGAACGAACTGTACGATGGTATAGCCTCTCTGGCTGCCATAGAGACCGATGGTACTGAGCCCTCTCATCGGATTGTCGATCAAGAGAGAGAGAAGGTCGACGGCGGATGGCCAGACGGAAAACAGGATGACAAGAAGCAGAATGACTCGTTTCAGTGTTTTGTTATCCATGCCGCGGATGGCCCGGTTGAGGAGCGGGGATACGAGATACAGAGCTGCATAGAGAATGACAAACCAGTTCAGCGGGAGGGAAGCGCAGAGAAGCGTGTTGCTGCTCTTCGGAATATCGCCGTGCGCCATTTTGAGAGCGGTGCAGACAAAGCTGAAAAGGCAGGTCTGGAAAATCAGGGCTATCGCCCGGCCGATGCTTCTTTTGTTGGTGCGGAACAGAAAATAGCCGGTGATCATAACAAAAAGGTTCACGGCCGCAATAAAAAGGGACTCCAGTCCGACAAGAATGGTGTAATTCATCCGCCCGGCGGAGGAATTCAGAGCACCGCCCATTTTTCCGTTGTTGTAATGCAGGAGGATGACACCGCCCATGGCCAGGATGCGGAGCAGTTCTATGTTTGATTGTCTTTTCTTTTTTTCCATTTTATTTGTTTCCTGTTGCCGTATGTAATGAGAAGGACTGCGAAGCTTCCGCAGTCCTTCCTGTGAAATGTTCAAATCAGTTGTCGGTTCTACCGTACCCAGTAGCGGAACTCTTCATCGCCCAGACGGATGTAATCATCATTCTTAAGAATGATCTCCACACCCGGCTGCAGGAGTTTGCCGTTGATAAAGGTATGGTTGGTGGAATCGTTATCGCGGATGTAGCACTCACCGTTGCTGATCCGGAGAATGGCATGTTTCCGGCTGACCTTGCGGTTGCCCTCGATGGTGAAGTCGCAATCAGCGGACTTACCGATCAGGAATTCCTTTTTCAGGATCGGTACGAGCTCATTCGTCTTGATTCGGATTACGTACGGAACGGGGTTGTTGTAGTTCTGGGATGTAGCCAGAACCGTGGTCTGCTGCAAGTTGGATTCCACATCGGCCTGCTCATCCTTTTCGATGGATTCCTGCTCCAGGGAAAGAATGTAATGATAGAATTCCGGCAGGTTGAACATGAGCTTGGAGTCCAGATACTTCAGAATGCTGTCAACGCATTCTACGCATTCCATGTTGGCGAAACGAACCTTGCGGATGAAATTCTGAATGAACTCCGTTACGTTGCAGTCAGCAAACTTCTTGTTGACCGGCATGTAAATGAGCTGGATATCCATATTGGAAAGCTCGATATACATGTAGTGCACATTCAGAAGAAGCTTGTTGAAGGACATATGGTTCTCTTCAAAATAGATCAGCTGGTTCAGAATATTCGACAGGATGGACAGAAACTCCCCCTTGTACAGCTGCTTCCGCAGGAACTGCTCCAATGGAAGCGTTGCCGGTACCTTGAACTGCAATGCACGCACGCCGTCAATGGCGACAATCTGGCAGGTAGTGCGGTTACCGACAAATTCGTAATTGAACATGGTCATCTCAAACTGGTCTACCGGAACATCTTCCTCCAGTTTGAAATTGATGGTAAACTCATCATAGCTTTTCTCTTCGGACATTTCGATTTACCCCTTCAAAAAAATTCAGGTTCCCCCCCACGATTATTATACTGGTTTTTCGCCGGATAATCAATGCTGAATCACTCGATTTTGCGGGTTTTTTTATTCAAAAAACAGGTTTTTATTCTGCAAGAAATACTGTTATGAAACAGAACTTTGTGTTATACTCTCACTTATGAGAAAAGAAAGACGAATTTTACCGTATATCATTATTCTTTCCCTGGGTGCTGTCCTGGTACTTTTCCTGTACCTTTTGGCCGCTGGGTTTCATCCTTTGCGCTATTTTTCCAACGGGATGCATGCGGAAACGACCATCGAGGATGTGGCCGACCGGGTGACGGAGGCGCTGGCAGAAGGGAAAGACGGAGAAATACAGGTTTACATAAAGAATGTTTCTCCCAAGGACATTAAGCATCTCAATTACCTGATCGATACCATGAAGGGAAATGTTTCGGAGTATAAGGCTTCGGGACCCTTTCTGGGGGTGAAGCTCTATACATTCTATGTGGAGCGGGCGGATTCCCTTTTTGTTTATGAGGCAATCACCGAGGGAAAGGAAATTCCGGAGGATAAGCTTCGTGCCAAAACGCTTCTCAAAAGAGTGGAGGGAATCCTCGCCGGTGTGATCACACCCGGGATGACGGCGTATCAGAAAGAGCTGGCCCTGCATGATTTTCTGGTGAACAACTGCACCTACGGCTTTGGTTCCGAGGATGATCAGAATGAATATACGGCATATGGGGCATTGATTGACGGCGTGGCGGTCTGCAGCGGTTATGCAGCGGCCATGAACCTGCTTCTTTCCTGTGTGGGGATAGAGAGTAAATTCATCGTGGGGACGGCGACTTCATCAAACCGTGATGTGGAGGAGACCGAGAATCATGCATGGAATCTGGTGCTGATTGATAACGAATGGTATCATCTTGATGTCACCTGGGATGATCCGGTCGGTGAAAGGCCGATTCTTTCCCACGAGTTCTTTAACCTTTCGGATGAGGTGATGAAAAAGGATCACACATGGAATCAAAAGAAGACCGAAGTCTGCACATCTATGATTGCCAATTACTTTGTGGTAGAGGGACTTTATTTCCGGAGTATCAATGCCTTCCAGAATGGTGTGGAATCTCTTTTTACCCGGGGATATACAAAAATTGAATGCGTTGTGGAAGGACTGGATATTTTAGACAGTGATATGCAGTTTGCTTTCCGGATACCGGGCATCCTCGAGCTAAGATACTCCGCTTCCGGATACCGGCCGTATAACCTTGTACGGGTCGAGGCAAACTGATATTTAGGTAAAACACCGGACCGAATACCCGGCTAAACACATGAATTGCAAAATTGTTTCATGCGTAAAGGGGGTGTTCACAGTATTATCACGGGTTTTGTGTATTTTTTCGGTAAAAACCGTATTTTTGGGCGTTTTTCGGGTGATTTTTTGTGAAATATTAAATAACTTTTTTGTTGATTTTTCACAAAGGACGTGTTAATATAATTGTAACAATTATTTCATAAATAAAAAAACCGTCCTTTCAAAAATCCCGGCCACAGTACCGGGATTTTTGCACGAATCAGCGCCGGACTGTCCGAATATTCGGAAGGAGTTTCGGGCAGTACGGCGGCACATTATTTGTAATAAACAGGTCATATTTCGCATGCAGAATATGACCTGTGCCAGACAGTCTGGCGTAGATAAACAAAAAGAAAGAAGGTTTAGTAAAATGGCAGCAAAAGAAGGCAGTCTCAGTATCAACAGTGAGAACATTTTTCCCATTATCAAGAAGTGGCTTTATTCGGATCATGACATCTTTATCCGGGAACTGATCTCAAATGGCGTGGATGCCATCAGCAAGATCCGGCAGCTTTCCTCTCTTGGCGAAGCGGAGCTTCCCGAAGGAGAAAAATTCCGTGTGGATGTCCTGGTATCTCCGGCGGATAAGACACTGACCTTTGTGGATAACGGAATCGGTATGACCTTTGAAGAGGTTGAGAAGTATATTAACCAGATCGCATTTTCTGGTGCGGCTGAATTTCTGGAGAAGTACAAGGATAAGGACCAGGCGGAGCAGATCATCGGCCATTTCGGCCTTGGATTTTATTCGGCCTTCATGGTTTCCGATAAGGTAGTGATTGAAACAAAGTCCTACCGCGAGGATGCGGCGCCTGTTCTCTGGACCTGCGAAGGCGGTACGACCTTTGAAATGGAAGAGGGCACCTATGCGAAGCGGGGAACCAGGATTACGCTTTACCTTTCCGAGGATTCTGTGGAGTTCGCCAACGAGATGCGTGTCAGAGATGTGATTCAGAAGTACTGTGCGTTTATGCCGGTTGAAATCTATCTCACCAACGAAGATAAGGCAAAGGAAGCGGTAAAGGATGCGGTCGTTCAGGACAAGAAGAAGGAAGAGGATGACCTCATCGGTGATGTAAGTGAGGATGTTTCTGATGACACGGAAGAGAAAGAGGAAAAGCAGGAAGAACCGCTGAACGATATCCATCCGCTCTGGACACGGAATCCGTCGGACGTGACGGATGAGGAATATAAAGACTTCTTCCAGCATGTATTCTTAGACTTCAAGGAGCCCCTTTTCTGGATTCACCTCAACATGGATTATCCCTTCCGGCTGAAGGGCATCCTGTACTTCCCGCGGATCAACCCCAATGTGGATCCCTTTGAGGGAAAGGTCAAGCTCTTCAATAACCAGGTCTTTGTGGCGGATAACATCCGCGAGGTCATTCCGGAATTCCTTCTCACTCTGAAGGGTGTGATCGACTGTCCGGATCTGCCGCTCAACGTGTCCCGGAGCGCACTCCAGAACGACGGATTTGTAAAGAAAATCTCCGAGTATATCACGAAGAAGGTGGCGGACAAGCTCACCGGTATGTATAAGACCGAGAAAGAAAAATATGAAGGCCTGTGGGAAGATCTTTCTCCGTTCGTTAAATTCGGATGTCTGAAGGATCCGAAGTTCGAGGAAAAGATGCATGACTACATGATCTACAAGAACATCGAAGGAAAGTTCCTCACACTGCCGGAGTACCTGGAAGCGGCAAAGGAGAAGCATGAGAATACCGTTTATTATATCTCCGATGCAGAGCTGCAGGCCAGCTATATTGAGATGTTTAAGAAAGAGGGAATGGATGCCCTCTATATGACGCATAATATTGACAATCCCTTTATCTCCACGCTCGAGATGAAGAATGAAAATGTGAAGTTCCTTCGGATCGATGCGGATCTTTCAGCCAATATGCAGGATGAGGAAGTAGCGGAGGAAGAGGCAAAGACAGCTTCCGAAAAGCTCCTGCCGCTCATGAAGAAGGCCTCCGGCAATGAAAACCTGAAGCTGGATATGAAGAAACTGAAGGATGCGGATATGCCGGCGCTTCTTCTGGTTTCCGAGCAGGAACGCAGAATGGCGGAGATGATGAAGGCCTACAGCTTTGGCGGAGATCTGCCTGATTATGCAAAGAACGCCGAGACGCTTGTCATGAATCTTAAGAGCAGTCTGGTGCAGTATCTGCTGGAAAATGCGGAAAAGGAAGAGGCAGTTCCCGTGGCCGAAGAGATCTACGACCTTGCCGTTCTGGCAAACCAGCCGCTTTCTGCGGACCGACTTACAGCGTTTATTTCCAGAACCGGCAAATTCCTGTTACATGCAGCGTCTGCTGATCAGAAAGATGAATAAAAGAACGAAATAGATATAGTGAACAAACTTGAAGCGGATTTATGAATAAACATAGATCCGCTTCGAGACGTTATATAATATAGTGGTTGAGCTTTTTCTCTAAATGTGGTACAATGTCATGAATAATGGAGTGAAAAACCACAACCTCTTGCGTAACGCCGTTCTGCATGAAAATTCAGGCGTGATAAGCGGAGTGGAAAAAGCAACAAACAGATGCGAAAAATCGATGTATGACGAAATCGATTGCATAATATAGGTAAACGAGGAAAAAGGCATGAGAATCTTTAACACCATGACCCGGCAGAAACAGGAATTCGTTCCCATCGAACCCGGAAAGGTGGGCATTTACGTTTGCGGACCCACTGTCTATGATTTTATCCATATCGGCAATGCACGGCCTATGATCGTGTTTGATACCCTTCGCCGCTATCTGATGCACCGCGGCTACGAGGTGAATTATGTATCCAACTTCACCGATGTGGACGATAAGATCATCAAAAGGGCGAATGAGGAAGGCGTTCCGGCAGAGCAGATATCGGAGAAGTATATCGCGGAATGCCGGAAGGACATGGAAGCGCTGAACGTTTTGCCGGCGACCACACATCCGCAGGCGACCAAAGAGATTCCCGATATGATCAGTCTTGTTCAGACGCTGATCGACAAGGACCATGCCTATGAAAAGAACGGTACGGTTTATTTCCGCACCAGAAGCTTTTCCGGTTACGGAAAGCTTTCCCACAAGAATATCGACGAGCTCGAGTCCGGTCACCGCGATGCGGCTCATCAGCTCAAGGTGAGCGGCGAGGATGAGAAGGAAGATCCGCTGGACTTTGTTCTCTGGAAGCCGAAGAAGGAAGGCGAACCCAGCTGGCAGTCCCCCTGGAGCGAGGGGCGGCCGGGGTGGCATCTGGAATGCTCCTGCATGTCGGCCAAGTATATCGGCGGAACGCTGGATATCCATGCGGGTGGCGAGGATCTCATCTTCCCGCATCACGAAAATGAGATCGCGCAGAGCGAAGCGGCACATGACCAGACCTTTGCCAATTACTGGATGCATAATGCATTCCTGAAGATCAACGGCGAGAAGATGGCCAAATCCCTCGGTAATTTCTTTACGGTGCGTGATATTACGGCCAAGGTGGATCCGATGGTAGTCCGTTTCTTCATGCTTTCCGTGCATTACAGACGCGCACTCAATTTCTCCGAGGAGCTGGTGGCGGATGCCGGTACGAGTCTGGAACGGATCCGGAACTGCTTTGAAAAGCTTACCGAACGGGCACAGGAGGGAAGTCCCCTCGCACCCGGGGAAGAGGAAAAGAAAAAGGAGGCAGATCTCCTTCTTACAAAGTTTGATGCGGCGATGGACGATGACCTCAATACGGCAGATGCGATTTCCGCGGTATTTGAGTTTGTACGTGCAGTCAATGCGAGCCTTGCGGAAGGAATCTCAGGCGAACTGGCCGGCATTTACCGGGACGCCCTCGCAAATGTCATGGAGGATGTGCTGGGTGTAAAGCTTGCACGTGAGGTGGAGCTTCCGAGTGAGGAAATCGAACAGCTGATCGCGGAGCGGACCGAAGCCAGAAAAGCAAAGAATTTTGCCCGCGCGGATGAAATCCGGAATCTTCTTCTGGAAAAGGGAATTGTTCTCGAGGATACAAGGGAAGGCGTAAAGTGGAAAAGAGCATGACGGAGTGCATGACGGAGGAAGAGGTATTTCGCCGGTTTTCGGGACCGGCCCTGGCCTATCTCGGGGATAGTGTCATGGACCTCATGATCAAGAGTTATTTTCTGAAAAACGGCAACATGCAGGCGGAAAAATACCACAAAAAGGTTACGGCAATCGTGAATGCCAGAAGCCAGGCGGTATTTGCCGAGAATATCCAGGACCGCCTCACGGAGACGGAAAAGGATATATACCGGAGGGGCAGAAACGCGTCGGTTCATACGCACGCGAAGAATGCCACACTGGGAGAGTACAAAAAGGCAACGGGACTGGAAGCCCTGTTCGGCTACCTGTATCTCACAGGGCAGCAGGAACGGATGGAAAGTCTCATACTGGATCTCATCAGATCGCACGGAGAAGACCATGAGCTATGAAATTTTCGGAAATGAAATGACGGAGCTGCATCCGACCTCCAGTACGGTGCGGCAGGCGAAGGAGGAACCGGAAGTGATTCCCGCTCCTTCTGCTTTAATTGAAGGAAAAAATGCAGTGTTGGAGGCTCTCAGAGCTGGAAAAACACTGGATAAACTGTTTATTCAGGATGGAATGCGCGACAATGCCATATCCCAGATCCTGGCTAAGGTGAAAGGAACCACCACGGTGGTATCGTTTGTGAAGAAGCAGCGGCTCGATCAGATGTCGGAGACCGGTGTACATCAGGGCGTGATCGCCCAATGTGCGGCCGGAATGTATTCCACGCTCGAGGATGCCCTTCTTTTGGCTGAAAAGAGGCAGGAACCTCCGTTTCTTATCTTTTTGGATGAAATTGAGGATCCGCACAATCTGGGGGCTATCATCAGAACCGCCAATATCGTTGGCGCTCACGGCGTAGTAATTCCGAGACACCGGGCGGCCGGTCTTACGGCTGCTGCCGTGAAGGCTTCCGCCGGAGCAGTTCATTTTACCCCGGTGATCAAGGTGAATAACATCAAAAAGACGATGGATGACCTGAAAAAGGAGGGCTTCTGGTTTGCCTGCGCCGATATGGACGGGACATCCATGTATCAGACCGACCTCACGGGTCCCATGGGTCTTGTGATCGGTAACGAAGGGAGCGGCGTTTCCCGTCTGGTAAAGGAAACCTGTGATTATGTGGTTTCCATTCCGATGTTCGGTGATATTTCCTCCCTGAATGCTTCCGTTGCCGCGGGAATCCTCTCTTATGAAATCAGGAGACAGAGACTGCAGAAACGGTCGGGAATATAGTATAAGAAACGGTGTTCCGGCAGTGACAGATCGCCGGAGGCCGTTATGGGAAACAGACTCTGCAATTTGATTCTTCCGGATCGGAAAGGCAGTCGGATGGAGCGCATGGAAGATGAAGAAATCATTCAGCAGATCCGCAGGCGGGGCGAAGAGGAAGCTCAGCTTACGGAGATGCTGATCAAAAAGTATATTCCCCTGGTAAACAGGGAAATCCGATTTCTGTTCCTGGCCGGGGCCGATGCGGACGATCTGGCCCAGGAGGGCATGATCGGGCTCTACCGGGCTATCTGCAGCTTTCAGCCGGAGGAAGGAAACCGTTTCATTACATTTGCGGTGACCTGCGTCAGGAACCAGCTCCGGGATGCTGTGAAAGCAGCCGGCCGGCAGAAAAATCTGCCGCTCAATAATTTTGTTTCCCTTTCCGGAACAGAGGATGCCGAAACGGAGCTTACGCTTTCCGAGGTGATCGGCGGACCGGAAACGGAAAATCCGGAGGCAATCTATCTCCGGAAGGAGGAGCAGAAGGATCTTTTGAATGAGATGCGGAGAATCCTCAGTCCGCTCGAACTTGAGGTAGCAAAGCTTTATCTGGAAGGGCTTTCCCGGACGGATATCGCCAAAAGAATGGGAAAGGATGAAAAGGCGGTCAGCAATGCCCTTTCCCGGATCCGAAAAAAGCTTTCCGGTTTTATGGAGAAGCGGAATACGGAGTAGAAAACAAAAAACCTGCAGATTCTGCAGGTTTTATAAGTGGAAGCCACCAAGCGGAATCGAACCGCCGACCTCATCATTACCGATGATGCGCTCTACCGACTGAGCTATAGTGGCATGTCACACAAACGCTATGATAATAAAAAATGCCGGCTTTGTCAATAAGGAAAAATGGAGATATATGAAAAAAATTATCAGTTTGCTTTTGATCATATTTCTGGTGCTTTCGGGAACGGTGTTTTCCGGAAGTTCTTCTCGTGCGGCCGAAACATCGGGCCGGGTCCGTCCCGGCGTTTCCATGCTCCGGGTTCGTGAGACCCCGGGCGGTAATGTGATGACCGATTCATACGGCAACACAATCTATGTGGACGGCGGCACGCCTGTCACCATTCTTGATACGACCAATTCTTCCTGGTATAAGGTTACCTTCTCCTATGGCGGCAGCCAGCTTACCGGATACATGTCTTCCTCATACCTGGAGATTACCGGAAATAATTCCGGCCAGAGCCAGGACGTTTCTTCGGATGATTTTGAAGCTTATCTTTCCGCGCAGAATTTCCCGGAAAGCTATAAGCCTTATCTCCGCGAGCTGCATGCCATGCATCCGGCCTGGGTGTTTAAAAGTGTGCAGACGGGAATTGACTGGGGAACGCTGATGGAGAATGAGAAGAGTAAGCCCGGCCAGGTGAAAAATATGGTTCTCGGAACCTCCTATGCGCCTCATTACAACTGGCGTTCCACCACAGTCGGTTACGATGCGGCGACCAATACCTGGTATCCCTTCGACGGGGACAGCTGGTTTGCGGTTTCGGATGATCTTCTGGCTTATTACATGGATCCCCGGACCTACCTCTACCAGAATTATATTTTCTGTTTTGAAGCATTATCCTATCAGGATGGCATGCAGAACCAGAATGGTGTGGAATCCATTCTCCGCGGAACCTTTATGGAGAATACAACACCTCCGGGTGAATCGAGGACCTATTCCGATATCCTGATGGAGGCCGGCCGCACCTACGGCGTCAGCCCCTATCATCTGGCGGCCCGCATTAAGCAGGAGCAGGGAAGTGATATGGGCATCTGTGCTTCCGGTCAGAGTCAGACCTATCCCGGCATCTTCAACCACTTCAATATCGGTGCGTACGATTCATCCAACCCGGCACTTCTCGGACTGAAGTATGCGGCAACTGCGGGAAGCTACGGCCGTCCCT
>Ga0310691_10008927_pt1 | contig 10249 bp, 12 predicted proteins | sample 176DNAGHGlowgp2_FD_203887 | JGI IMG/M metagenome (GOLD analysis project Ga0310691, IMG submission 203887) | Sheep rumen microbial communities from Palmerston North, Manawatu-Wanganui, New Zealand - 1766 DNA GHGlow gp2 (v2) (version 2) | ecosystem: Host-associated > Mammals > Digestive system >...
GAACATTTAATTACTATGATGGTATTTTAATAGGTACTACAAGAGGAAAGAATGATAATGTAATAGCAACTACTAAAGAAAAGAATTATGATACAGTATGTAGAACTGATGAAGAACATAATTATAATTATTGTATACTTGAATTTATACATTAAAAAAAAGGTAAACTTTTAAAAGTTTACTTTTTTTATTTTTAAATATGTGATAAAATTAATATAATAGTGGTGGTATGTATATGAGTAAGGTAAAGAGTAAAGATATTGAAAGAAAAGAAAATAATATAACAAGACCAATTTATTTTATAACTTTTATTGTAATGATAATATTATTATCAATTGCTTATGCTTCATTAGCAGTTAATTTAGGAGTAAAAATAAATGGTACAAAGAAAGTAGAAGATTTAAACTGGGATATAAGATTCCATAATTTAAGAGTATTAGATGGATCAGTAACACCAATTAGTCCAGCAAAAATAGATGAAACAGAGACTAAGGTAACTTACGAAGTAAGTTTAAAAGGACCTGGTGATTATTATATCTTTAATGTAGATATAGTAAATAGAGGAACTATAGATGCTAAAATACATCAAATAATCGACCAGGGGATAACAGAAAGGCAAAAAAGATATTTAGAATATTCAGTTTTATATGAGAATGGAACACCTATAAAAATAGATGATACATTACTTAAAGGTGAAACAAAAACAGTTACAGTGGTAGTTAGATTTTTAGAAGATTTAAATGCAGAAGATTTACCAACAAGTGCTGAAAAATTAGATTTACTATATCAAATAATATATGTAGAAAAATAGGTGGTATGAATGGAAGAAAAAAAGGGCGTAAAGAATTATGGAATTATATTATCAATATTAATATATGCTTTAGTTTATTTTTTAGTAATAGTAAAACAAATTCCAAATTATGCTGCTATTATTAATGGTTTATTTATTTGTGTAGTAACATTTGTTGGATATTTATTATATGGATTTCAAAAATATAGTTTAAATGAGATTAGAAAAAAAATTAATAAAGAAGTAATTATTTCTTTAGTAGTATATTTTACGATTATTAATATATTAGGAATATTTACTGGATTTTTAAAGAATTCATATTCTTTAGAAATTATTTCTATACTTAAACATACAATAATACCTTTGGTATCAGTAGTAGCACTTGAATTCTTTAGATATATGTATGTTACAAGTAATAAAGATTCAATACCAAAAGTAATGCTTGGTACAATAGCAATTATGCTTTTAGATGTAGCTATATCATATTATAATTTTGGTTCATCATTAGTAGCTATATTTGTATTTTTATCAGTAACAGTTTTACCAATTATATTTAAGAATGCTGTACTTAGTTACTTAACATATCATGTTGGATATCATGCTGGTTTACTATATGTAATTCCACTTGCAATATATAAATATTTTGTACCAGTACTTCCTGATTTAGGAAATTATTTAACATGTATAGTTAATATAACATTACCATCAATGATATTTATATATGCATCACGTATGATTAATGATTTCTTAAATGAAAAAGAAAATAAATTAAATATATTTAGAATTATGTTATTAGATATTCCACTAGTATTTATATTTACTGTATTTGTTGGATTAATATCAGGATATTTTTCATATCATTTAATCGGTGTTAATACATCAGCAATAAGTCCTCGAGTTGAAAGAGGAGATGCAGCTATGATATTTAAAGATTATAAATATGAAGATATCAAAAAAGGTGATGTAATAGCATATAAAGGTGATCATGATTATATTATAGATGTTATAGCAGATAAAAAAAGAGATGGAGAAAAAGTAACTTTATATATTAAAACTGAAATAAATGAAGGTGAAGAAGATACTTTAAGAGAAATAACTGAAGATGAAATAGTTGGTATTTATAAATTTAGAATACGTAAAATAGCATACCCAACAATATGGTTTAGAGAGTTTATAAGAGGTGATGCTAATGAAGGGTAATTTAAAAAAATTACTTTTTCTATTACTTCTTATCGGATTATCAATTATTTCAGTAATATTAGTATCTAATGATGAAATAACAATAGCTTTATTTACGGCTTTATTTGCATTCTTCTCATTAATATTATTATTAAGAGAAATATATATAAACAGAACCCCAGAAAATATATATAATTCTGAATTATCAAATATATTAAAAACTTATGAAACAATATTAATAGAATTAGATAGTTTACCTGATTTAAAAGATAAAAATTTAGTAAAAACATTATCTTTTAAAGATATTGTAAATGTAGAATATGAATATAGAAAACCAGTATATTTTGTACATAATGATAATTCATATGATTTTATTTTAATAAATAATAATGATGTATATACTTATACAACTAAATTGGATAAAGAAAAAAATTCTTTATTAGAAGCATATTTAGATTCATTAACACCTTCAGATACAAAAACTGGTGATTTAGATATAATAGATACACTAGATAAAACAACTGTAATAAGATTAAACGATAATAAAGAATATGTTGTATCACCAGTTAGAGATAAAGAAGAAGATATTAATACTGATGATACTAAAACTGGTAGTGAACCAGTTATAGAAGAATCTAAAGATGAAGTAAAAGAAGAAACTAAGGAAGAATTAGAAACTTCATCTCTAACTGGTAGTGAACCAGTTGAAGAGGAAAATAATTCTATATTAGAAGAAAAAATAGAGATAGAAAATATAGAAATAGAATCAGATAAAAATAATGAGTAAATTTTTTGTAAAAAGGTGATTTTACTATTTGAAATAAGACTAAAATATGTTATAATACATATGAAGATAAGAGAGTAGGAGAGTATTATGAGAAAAAATTCAAGTATTTTTAAAAACAAAGGATTATTAGTTGCACTTTTCGTTATCTTAGTAGGCGGAATTAGTCTTGGATATGCTGCACTTTCTGCTACATTAACTATTAATGGTACAACTAATATTTCAAAAGTTGGTTGGGATATTCATTTCTTTGATGCATCAGTTACTAATGGTTCAGTAGAAAATGGTACACCAGCTAATCAAATTATTCAATCAGATTTAATGACTGCAAGATGGGAAGCTACATTAGCTACACCTGGTGATTTCTATGAATTCACAATTAATGTTGGAAACTTTGGTACTATTGATGCTAAATTAGATCAATTAGATACAGATGCAACTAAAAAATGGATTAAAAACAATGTAACTGTAAAATATGCTGATGGAGACCAAGAAGCTTTATCTGCTGCTGACCAAACTAAATTTAATAAAATTTATTCATATACTATAACTGGTACACCAGTTGATGAATTAGATAAAGCAAATGGATCAACTCCAACAAGTTATCCATTAACATTTAGAGTTGAATTTAATAGAGATATTAATGGTGAAGATTTAATAGCTAGACCTATTAAAGTTGAATACATGTATCAATTAAAATATGTTCAAAGATAATAAATAGACTTTATAAGTCTATTTTTTTTTGTTATAATTTAGATGGTGAGTGGTATGAAGTATATAATTCCAATAACATTATTGTTATTATCTATTTTCTATTTTATTTATTACGTTATTATAAAATATAGATATTTTAAAGGTGATAAATTATATGGAATAGTTAAAGATTATAAAAAATATAGAAGAACAAGATATTACTTATTAAAAACAACTAGTAATGAAATAATTGATTATACCTCAAATAGATTTTATATGCTTAATACTAAAATTTTATTATCAAAATATAAAGATAATTATTATACTAAAGATAAACTTAAAGACATACTTTTTAAATCTATATCACTTATAGTTGCTACTACAGTATTGTTTGTATATATTTTATCTTATTAGAAAAAAGTAGTATAATATATTTTTGAAGAGGTGTATTATGTCACTAGGAGATAAATTAGTTAAATATAGAAAAAAGAGTAAACTATCTATTGAAGATGTTTCTAATAAAATAAATATAAATGAAAAGACTATTACGTCATGGGAAAATGGTAAAACCATTCCTAATAATAAACAAATTAAGTCTTTAGCAAACCTTTACGATATAGATGTTTCAGAATTAGTAGATGCTTCTAAGTTAATTGATGATTTGGAAAATGAAAAAAAAATCAATATATTTAATCTAGTAGTTATTTTAATTTTATTAGTTGGAATATCTATTGTTACTTCATTATTCTTTCATAGAGAAAGATATCAAGAAATGGAAGTATATAGTTTTAAAGGAGAAAGTGAAAATTTTAAATTTAAAAATGGATTAATAGTAATGTCTAGAGATAATAAATTTATTGACTTTGGAAAATTTGATATAAAAAATAATTTGGATATAAAAAGCGCTACTATTAATATTGCATTTAATGAAACTATATGGACTTTAGCAGACTACAGTATTGAAGTAGATGGAGATGCTAAAGAATGGTTTAAAGATTTAGATTTTACTGAATATGTAAAAAAAGCAAGATTATTAGAGAATGCTGATAAACAAAATTCATTCTCAAAATATGATAATAAATTTCCAAATGATTTCAAAGTAGAAGTAAATTATTGTACTACATCAGATTTCTGTACAGTTGAAATACTTAAAATAAATGCTGAAAAAATGAATACAAGTAATATTACAAAGAAGTGATTTTTTAAAATTGCTTTTTTTTTATCTTAAAATAAAGTATAATAGATATTGGTGATTTTATGAAGAAAGCAATTATATCATTTATGATAACTATTATAGTTGGTGGAGCTATATTTTTAATTATAAATAATTTTATAGGAAATGATGAACAAAATAAAAAAGAAGAGAAAAGCAATATTGAAGAAAATAGTAATACAAGTGTTGATACATCAAAAATAGAAAATATAGATTTTAAAAAGTATCAAGAATTTATGTCTGAAATGTATGATGATGAATCATTTGTAATAGTAATTACTTCATCAGAAAGTGATGATATTAAATCAATTAGTGATACATATAGAAATGAATTAGCATATTCATTTAAGGATAAAAAAATTAGTGTATATGAAATAGATACAGCTAAATTAGATGAAAAAGAATTATCTATAGTAATTAGTGATGTATCTAAAGTTATGAAATATGATAAACCCTCATTAGTAACTCCTACTTTATTAGTAAGTAAAAAGGGTAAAGTAAAAGGATATGAAGGTTTAAAATATAGTACAGATTTAGAAAAAATAATTGAAGATAATAAAATAAAATAGAATAGAGGAATTATGAACACAAATATTATTGCTGAAATTGGTAAAAATCTAAATATTAAAGATAAACAAGTAGAAGCTACTTTAAATTTATTAAGTGAAGGAAATACTATTCCTTTTATAGCACGTTATCGTAAAGAAGTAACAGGTAATCTTGATGAAGAACATATAAAAGCTATAGGAGAAGTATATGAATATCAAGTTAACTTATTAAAAAGAAAAGAAGATGTTATAAGATTAATAGATGAAAAAGGTCTAATGACTGATGAATTAAAAGATAAAATAATGTCTTGTGAAAAATTAGTAGAAGTAGAAGATTTATATAGACCATATAAAGAAAAGAAAAAGACAAAGGCTACAGAAGCTATTAAAAATGGTTTAGAACCATTTGCTAAGATGATAATGTCATGTCCATTAAAAGGTAATATTAATGATATGGCCTCAAAATTTATTAATGAAAATGTAAAAGATGAAGAAAGTGCTATTGAAGGTGCTAAATATATAATAGCAGAGTGGATAAGTGATAATGCTTCATTTAGAAAATATATAAGAAATAATATGTATAAATATGGAGTATTAGAATCTAGTTTAAAGAAAAATGCTAATGATGAAGGTAAAGTATATGAAATGTATTATGAATATTCAGAACCTGTATCTAGAATTAAACCACATAGAATATTAGCTGTTAATCGTGGTGAAAAAGAAGACGTATTATCAGTAAAAATAAATATAGATAAAGAACATATAGTAGAATTCTTAAAGAAGAAAAATATTAAGAATACTGAAAGTTTTTGTGCACAATATATAGAAGAAGCTATTGATGATAGTTTAAAAAGATTAATTCTTCCTTCAGTTGAAAGAGAAATAAGAAGTGATTTAACTGATAAGGGGGAGATATCAGCAATAGATAACTTTGGTAAGAACTTAGAAAGCTTACTATTAACTCCCCCTATGAAGGAGAAGGTAGTACTTGCTTTTGACCCAGGATTTGTTAATGGATGTAAGATTGCTGTTATAGATAAAACTGGTAAATATTTAGATTCTACAGTAATTAAACCATTCTTAAATAATGTTGATGATAAAAAATTAAAAGAATGTAAAGAACAAATAGTATTATTAATTGCTAAATATAAAGTTGATATTATAGCAATAGGTAATGGTACAGCATCTAGAGAATCAGAAAAATTCTGTGCAGATATGATTAGAGATTATAAACTTAATTGTAAGTATGTAATAGTATCTGAAGCAGGAGCTTCTATTTATAGTGCATCAGATATAGCTATAGAAGAATTTCCAGATTTAGCAGTAGAAAAACGAAGTGCTGTAAGTATTGGTAGAAGATTACAAGATCCATTATCAGAACTTGTAAAGGTTCCACCAGAAGGTATAGGAGTTGGTTTATACCAACATGATGTTAGTGCTAAAAAACTATCTGAGAGTCTTGATTTCGTAGTATCAAAGGCCGTAAATAGTGTAGGTGTTAATATTAATACAGCGTCACCATCACTTTTAAAGTATGTATCAGGTATTACTAAAAGACATATAGATAAAATAATTAATTATAGAAATGAACATGGTAGAATAGATTCAAGAGAAGAAATTAAGAAACAAAAAATACTTAGTGATAAAACATATGAACAAGCAATTGGTTTCTTACGTATTACTGAAGGAAGTAATATATTAGATGAAACTTCTATTCACCCTGAAAGCTATAATTTAACACTTAAATTATTAAAAGAATTAGATTGTGATTTATCTAAAGTTGGTTCTAAAGAATTAATAGATAAATTAGATAATATAGATATTAATGAATATAAAGATAAATTAAATACAGATATATATACATTAGAAGATGTAATTAACTGTTTAAAGAAACCAAATAGAGATCCACGTGATGAAATGCCACAACCACTACTTAAAAGTGATGTGCTTTCTATAGATGATTTAACTATAGGAATGAAATTACAAGGCACTGTTAGAAATGTAGTAGATTTTGGAGCATTCATAGATATAGGACTTCATAATGATGGTTTAGTACATATATCTAAAATAACAAATGAATATATTAAGCATCCATCAGATAAATTAAGTGTTGGAGATATAGTAGATTGTTATGTAATTGACATTAATAAAGAAAAAGAGAAAGTATCACTTTCACTTATAGAAGGTTAAAACCTTCTTTTTATAGTATAGCTATTACAGTAATAGTAATATTATCTACTATGTTATATTCATTAAGTAAAATAAATAAACAAAATATTATTGAAACAATACGTATTGATAATATCTAAGAAAAAAGAGATTTGATAATCTCTTTTTTTAAACAAAAAAAGAAGTTGCCCCCTGAGCAACTTCCATAAAAGAATAAAAAGGGGTTGGCTAGTGTGATACTAGCTCCAATCCGGTTGATTCCGAATTGGTACTTCATATACTAATCTAAAAAAGGTATTTTGTCAAGTTTTTTTGAAAAAAAAATAAAAATTATGTTTTTTTATTTAAATATGCTATAATATCACTGCTTTTTAAGGGGGATATTATGAAAAAGAGTTATATAATAATGCTATCGTTATTAACAATATTTATATCAGGTTGTAATAAGAATGAAACAACTTGTACATTGGATAAAGAAGATAGTGAAGAAATGAAATCATATACTGAAATTAAACTACATTATAATGATGATATAATAAAAAAAGAAGAAATAAAAATCCAATATATATTTAAATCAAATGAATTATTAGATAGTAATTATAATAAAATAGAAGATATATTAAAACAAGATGATAGTTTAAAAATAGAACAAAGCGATAAAAAAATAATAGTACGTGGTGAAAAAGATGTTAGTGAAATGAAATATGATAAAAAATCAAAAATATCTTACTATGAGCAATTAGGCTATACTTGTAAGTAAAAAATGTATGTGATATAATGAAAAAAGAGGTGAAGTATATGAAAAAGAAATTAACATTTTTATTTATTTTTATATTAATAATTGGTGTAACTGGATGTGGAAAGAAAACAAAAATGACATGTACATCTAAACAACAATTTGGTTCAGCTGAATTAACTACTGAAATGAAATTAAATTTTAAAAAAGATTATTTACAATCAACAGAAACAATAATGACAGTAAATTTTCCAGAAGAAAGTACTGCTGAAGCATTTATGAAAACTTATGAAGATAAAACAGATAGTGATGGTAAAGCATTATATGAAGTAAAAAAAGATGGATTAACTGTAACTGTAAAAAGTAAAGATGAAACAAGTGAAAAAATTGATAAAAATAAAAAAGATAATGTAGTAAATTATCTTGAAGAAAGAGGATATACTTGTAAATAAAAATTGGATTATTCCAATTTTTTTTTGTTATAATATCTATGAGGTGCTATATGAAAAAAATACTTATTATATTTATATTATTAATACTTAGTGGATGTAATAATACTAAAACTGGTAATGAACCAGTTAATAAGATAAAATCAACAGGTAAACTATCTTGTATGTATAAAAGTAAAAATACAAACGAAAAAACTATATATACAAGTTATTATGAATATAATTTTGATAATAATGGAATACTTAGAGGATTAACTAATCATGAAGAAATATCTTTTGATAAAACTAAAGAAGATATAAAGAAAAAATATAAAGAAAGTATAAAAGAAGTTATAAAGGAGTATAAAGGTATTGATGGTATCATGGTTGAAACCATGTATGAAGAAGATAAATATTATTTTGAAGTTAAAGTAGATAAAGATAAAATTAGTGAAAATTTATATAAAGATTATTATTTAGATGAAGATAGAATTACATTATATAATCTTTTTGTATCAAAAGATTATACTTGTCAGTAGAAGGAATTTATTCCTTCTTTTTGTTTAAAAAATAAAATTTATATTCATAATATAGAAAAAGTAATAATATAATTTTTTAGCACAATATAGTTGACAGTGCTAAAAAAAAGTGCTATATTGTTTTTAGCACCAGAAAGATAAGAGTGCTAAAGAGGTGGTATTTTTGTTAACAACAAGACAAAATAATTTATTAAAATTAATTATAGAAGAGTATATACAAACTGCTAATCCAGTTGGTAGTAAATCTTTATGTCAAAGAATGGGATGTTCATCTGCAACTATTAGAGCTGAGATGAGTGCTTTAGAAGATTTAGGATTATTAGAAAAAACACATATATCTTCAGGGCGTGTTCCTAGTGAAAAAGGTTATAGATATTATGTAGATAATATTATGGAACCTAAAGAATTATCTGGAGAAGATATGTTAAAGTTACAATGTATTATGGATAATAAATCTCTTACTATTAGTGATGTAATATCTAAGAGTATGGAAATTGTAGCTGAGATGACTAACTATACTACGATTGTTCTTGGTAAATCTAGTAAGGATAATTTAGTTAGTAAAGTAGAAGTAATTCCAATTGACGAACACAACTTAGTAGCAATCGTAGTTACTAATAAAGGACATGTAGAACATAAGAATATATACTTAGAAGGTAAAGTATCAACTACAGATATTAGTAAGACAATAGAATTAATTAATAAATTAATAGTTGGTACACCAATAGAAGATGTTAGTACATTCTTAGAATTTAACGTAAAACCAATTATATCTAATTATGTACAACAACATGAAGTTTTATATAATGCATTTTATAATGCATTCAACGAATTTGCTAATAACATAAATCATGTAAATATGACAGGTAGAGTTAATATGTTAAAACAACCTGAATTTAGTGATGCTGATAAAATAAGAGATATAATTAGTAAATTTGATGATAAGTCACTAGTTAATTCAATTAAAGAGGAAGAAAGTGGTGTAAACATTTATATAGGTAGTGAAAATAACTTTGACGATGATGTTACAGTTATAAAAACTAAATATGTAGTAAATGGTGAAGAAGGTACTATTGCTTTAATAGGACCTAAACGTATGGATTACGATAGAGTAATAACATTACTTAACTATATAAATGATAATATAAATAAATAGGAGGTATTATGGAA
>Ga0310691_10008929_pt1 | contig 10248 bp, 19 predicted proteins | sample 176DNAGHGlowgp2_FD_203887 | JGI IMG/M metagenome (GOLD analysis project Ga0310691, IMG submission 203887) | Sheep rumen microbial communities from Palmerston North, Manawatu-Wanganui, New Zealand - 1766 DNA GHGlow gp2 (v2) (version 2) | ecosystem: Host-associated > Mammals > Digestive system >...
AAGACACTCGGTCAAAGTTACCATCTGGATTCCATTGTGACAATTCTATAAGTAATGCCAAATTTCTGATTCTCATTAAATTAGGAATTGTAACTTCAACATCTTCATTACCTTCCTTATGTATTTCAGTAAATGGTTTTAATAGCCAATCTCTCAACAAAGTACGACCATAGTAGTTTATGCCTTCTGTCGCAGGAGTACCCCAAGCCTTATTGCCTATTAATTGATTCTTTGTATCATCTCTATCTTTAAGATATTCAAATGTTTGTGTAAGTAGATAAAGGCTATTCATCTGTTTGAAATAAGCAAATATACCTTTCTTATTGTTTTCATAGTTCATCTTGCCGTTATAGAAAATACACATTCTACGAGCTATTTCGTAAAATTCATCAGCAAACTATGGTCTTCCAGTGTATTCTGCAACTATCTTATCTTGCCATAAATCCAATACAAACACAGAACCAAGAGACAGTGTCTGTGACGTATCATCATCATAAGGGTCGCAACTTAATATATATCTATTACTAAACACTTTATCGTTTTGGTCTTTTTGTGGCATTTCAAATATCTCTATTGCACCCTTAAGTTTATTGTTGTTATGCGGGAAAAACCTTATAGGTTGGTCATTTGTTGGTTTAAAACCTACTGTACCATCGCTTTTCAATGTTAATTCACCAACATACACATCGTCGTATTCGCTATGGTTTTGTTTTAGCTGGTCTATTCTATCAACAAGTTGTGCAACTGGAAACATACTACCATCACGTTTCATTATAGCTTCCTGTAACGTAATTGGATTCTCGGCCTTAGTACGAGTCAAAGCCATTGGGTCTGACGTATTATATTTAACTATATATCTGTTATGGCAAATTTCAAGCAAAGCCTTTGTTATGTCTGATATACCGTCATGATTGTAACATCCTTTACGATTTACGCATGCACTAAAAAAGAATATACACTGGCTTTTACCCTGCTAAGCCTTATCATATACGTTTTGAACTGGTTGTATGTTATAACCTAACGGATTATAGATTATCTCCATTGCACCAGCAAAATCAGCACCTTCAGAACCACCAGTATTATGAGTAATAATATCATTCGCTAAATATGTATGTGTGTTACCAGCAGTTAAGTTATAAACTTCTTGCATACCTATATTTTCAACACTGATTATTTTTTCAATAACAGTATTGTCAGTATAATGATACGCATCATTATAATGCTTGCAAAAAACATCCAAGTTTTTTATTTTATACTTAACTTTGATTGGTATATATTTCTTAAATCTCAAGATATTTCCACGACCGACTATATGTAAAGTAAACCAATTATTTTTGTCTTTTCTACCTTTTATAATTTTAGCATTTATTTCACTAATATTTGACTTAATTCCAAATTTAATAAGCAATTCCTATACTTGCTATAGCATTTCATTTGAAGAACTTGTCAATGTTATAATACCATATTTTTTCTTGATTATAGGTATACTCCCGTCAGTATCAAATAATCCAGCAAGTAATTTGGAAGCGGAATCCTATGAAAGATATTTATAATTTAATGGCAATCTTTTGTTTGTTTTGGTCTAGCCATATATGCCACATTTTCTTAGCATTTTACAAATACCTTTAATTCTTATTTCCTTATATAACTTATTATCTTTTGTTAATTTACTTTTTTCTATAACACAATTATATTTATCTTCAACATATTTAAGAATATCTTCATCACAATTACTTAAAACAGGGGTTTTATCAAATCCGTAGCTACCATCTCCAATCAATAAACCAATAAGATAAGGGTCTTCCAAATTGATATTACCGAAATTCAATCTTGGCGCTTCACATACAACGATTCCTTGATTATTTTTACCTGTTAATTTTCCAGCTTCAATAAAAGAATATTCATAGTTAAATGTTCTGTTGTTACCAACTTTATAATCAACAATACGTTTGGAATGTGTGGTCCTTGTTAAAATTGGATGGTCTACACTGCACTCTAATATTCTATTTTTCGTTTTTATACGTACACATGGTTTTAAACATGGTTTTTTCATATATGTAATAGGTTCAATTGAAATGCTATCAGTATTTGAGTCATACCCCAATATACCATCATGTTGATACAATTTTTCAATTGGCACTTCTGTTCCATCAGCAGTATATACTTTAGTACCAGCACAAACGCATCCTATCAGAATCATCTGACCAAAAGCTATATCACCTTCTTGTACTGAAGGCAACATAACCCTGTATGTATCTGTAATCTTCGGGAAATTACCAAATTCTTCTATTATTATCTTTGATGAACGTTTACCACGACCTTTATCGGGGTCGTCTTTTGCTGAAATACCTATTATTTCATTGCCAGTACCTTTCTTTGCGTTTGTCTCAAGATCCTTATAGCCCATAACCCATTGCATCTTATCCAATGATGAAGTCAATGTCTTATAAGGCCATTGAGTATTCTCTGCAAGGAAGTCTTTCATTTCTTCGAACTTGTTTAGAGTACCGTCCTTTACAAGGTATTCCTTCTGATAAGCCATAACCATACCGCGCACGCGCTTTGATGTATTCTTGTTTTCGCCTATCGTAAACAATTTTGCTAATATCGAAGCTACGAAATATGACTTGGAAGCACCTCTTTTTGCTATCTCTGCAGCATGTCTTCCGTTTTTACGAGCCATCTCAATGTATATCGAACGCCACCAAATACCTTCCCAAAACTCAGGAAAATCAACAATACGATCTGCCATCTATGTACCTTCTATAATCAAAGTCTAAACAATTGGAACATAGTTTAGATAGAAATACATATCACCGTTTACCCAAGCACCATCTTCTTGTCTTGTCATACCATACCAACATCTTTCAACTTCTTGTTTCATCCATTTGCCATATTCGCTATTTGGATTTGCATTTGGTCTTAAATCAGTGAATTTACCATCTTTTTTGAATTTCAGTGCTGTCTGTCTGAAATAATCAACATTTTCGAATATTGGTGGATTTGCAAGATCTATTATAGCTCTACCTTGTTCATCTCTTGGTAATTCGGACATCAAAGGTCTTTTCTCAGATACAAGGTTTTTTATATATTGAACTGAATTCAATGCATCATAGAATTCCTCTACAACTTCTTGTGGATAGTCTTCAAGATGCAAGTCTTCTATACTAGTCTGATATTTGTTAAAATTCATCAGAATCCCTCCTCAAATACATGTTTAGACTCATTACCACCTCTAGCTCTACCAGCTTCCTCAATCTCCTTATATACAATCTTTTCAACTTCAGCAAGCTTCTGTGCAAGTGTAGGAATTTTATCCAATGCTGCAGTTACGGTATTTACTGTATGTATAGGTTTCCCAGTACGTTCATCTCTTTCATCGAAATCTATGTTTCTCAGGAACTTACGAAGATTGTCAATACATATTTTAGTGTCTTCAAGCAATAAATAAGATGTTGTAATTACATGTTTCTTATATATTTCCATTGCTTGTTGTAAATCCTTGCTTGGTTTGAAATTTTTTGGCAAACCTTCTTGTAATATAATTTGCTCGGAACGTTCATTGTCGTCAATAATATAGTTATATGTACTTCTAGGATCTATCATGAAATACATATAACTCATTTGCTACATAAACTTTTCCTTGTTTTCACTTGTGTCTTTATTGAATAAATCCCTTATTGGCTTTACCAATAACGCCTCGTCTGACACAACTATTTTGTAGTCTTTATATTCTATCAGTTTCATAATAAAAAAAATGCCAGGTTAATTGGCCTGGCTTATATTGTTTTCTTTATCGTTTTCATCTTCTTCATATTTTGTAACAATGAAGTCAATATCCCTATCTTGAATGAATAAAAGTCGTTTGCCATCAACTTCAACAAAATCAAATACATAATTAATAACCATGTTATGTTGAGCTGCAGCTTCTTGCAGACCACCTTCCTTATATTCTCTACGAGCAAATCTGGTTGGATTGATACATACGATATCACCAGGTTTTACGCTCTTTATATTTGGTCCAACAAACAAAACTTTTTGATATTCCTTTAATGACGTTCTTGTTGATTTAGGATCTATGATATCAGTACCTGCAATATATTGAACTGACTTGTATTCATCTGCTGTAGTAACGATGTTATTGAACATCGGTTGTATTTCCAATACTCTCATTATATTTCTTTATTATCTTATAATTTAAATAAAATTTGCCAAGATGTTGCAAATTAAAACTTGATTTGTATTTCCTGTAATCATCAAATGATTTTATTTCCTTTACATTTATCTATTTTATCTTATCAACGATAAATTTAAAATGTTTTTTATATATTAACAATATTGTTTCAATCGGTACTCCAGTCTTATCCGCAACATCTTGTGCAATATCAATGTATTTCATTTAAAGTCAAACAATATCAATAATTTAAATTTATCGTCATCTTCATTTAGGTTTGGAATAAATTTTGTATTTATCTTATTATCTATCACAACATTGCTATTTCTTAACTTGTTTAATATAGCATAAAATTGCGGTATTGAAAGATTGCATTCAGAACGTATTTCTTTTTGCACATCAGTACTGAATAAGATTTTATCAAGAATCTGAGTATCATTTATAACCTTACTTAATTCATATCTTTTCTTCAACAACGCAGTAGCTACATCCATTGCCCTGTTTGTCAAGTGATGAAAAGGTTTCAACATCTCAAACCAAGACCTAAAGAAATCATCTTTCCCATTAACTGGGATCATTATTGCTTTATTGATCTGAGGTTTCATTTACAGGCTCCTTTTCTGTTTCAGCATCATTAGAACCTTCGTCTTTGTTTTCGATAACAACCATTTCCTTGATTTCATTGATTACATAATTAATATAATCATCATCAAAGTAATGTGCGTTTTCAAGACTCTTGAACAAACAATCCAATCTCTTGAAACCGTTTTCAACCTGCATCTGCTCGATGATCTTATAAGCCTTGTTAATTTCGTTTCTAAGATATTGGTTCTCTTGATACATTTGGTTTAATCCATTCTTCATCTCATCATACGTAGGTTGTTTTGGTTCATTAACAACTTGTTTTGCCTCTTTATTTTTAGGCGTCATTTTAACAGTCTTCTCTTCCATATTTATTGAATTTTATAAAATTATGTCCATAAGCTTCTTTATACATTTTTTCCCAGGTAAAGATATCTGTACATTCTATATCAGTCCTGCCGCAATCATTACAAAATGAGAAATTTACATTACCATTCTCATCTTTGTCGTCAATAATTGCCAAAGAAAGACATTCTTTACAATAGTACACTTTCTCTTCATTGTACTCACTATTGATAAATTTCTTTCTAACATCCTCAAGATTTCCCATTTCACTCATAACTCATATACTATTATATAATCTTTACCATCATGGAAAATCTATATTATGTCATTCTTCTAAATTTTATGAGAATTAACAGCTTCCATTAAAGCTCTCATAGTCTCAAATGAATAATAATAAACTTTTTTCTCTTCCATATCATTATGTATTAATTGCGGAGACGGTAGGATTCGAACCTACGAACCACATTTCTGCGATTGATTGTTTTCAAGACAATTGGTTTCAGCCACTCACACCACATCTCCAAAAAGGCTATCATATTTACTTCCAGATAGCCTATGGAAAATCAAACTCAAAACACCAACATCCAATCGTCGGCAAAAATGTCAATAACAGACGGCGTCCATCCAACCATCAATTCATTGTCTTCTGTTTTCATACACAATGTTTCATGTTGTGTAATATCACCATTATTCAAATAAGCTATATGACCCATTGGAAGATTCCTGTCATAGTCATCAAAATGCAATCTCTCTTTAGGTAACATCCAAACATAACGTTTTCCAAACTCTTTTCTAGTAACGGCATGACCGCCTTTTAACTTTTCAATTACTTCTCCAAAATTCATAACAAAATTATTATGTTAAACAATGCGGGAATAGAAGGATTCGAACCTACGATCAACGGATTAACAGTCCGCTGCTCTACCACTGAGCTATATTCCCTACACACCAATTTTTCAATTAACCCCAGAATTGGTAAACTGTGCCAACATACGATTTGGATTTCGTCGACTTATTCGTGCACTAATAAGGAGAAACATCTTCGATCTCTTGTACTTCGAGCTTATGTAGCGGGAGCTGGATTCGAACCAGCGTCTTTAGCTTATGAGGTTAATAAGGAACCTCTCCTCTATCCCGCTATTACTGGATCAACCGTAACCAGCAACGTCTGGATGCCCCTTATAAAGGGTTAGTTTTTATTCTTATCTAATAAGACGCGGAGGCCAGCTTCAACTAAAACTCCGAACGGTTTTAAAAATAACAATTTACATATGAGTATTTAGTCGCCCCACCTGGATTCGAACCAGGACTCAAAGTTTTAGAGACTCCCGTGCTAACCATTACACTATAAGGCAATTGATCCAAGAGTCAGATTCGAACTGACGACCTGTGCATTACAAATGCACCGCTCTACCAACTAAGCTATCCTGGATTTAAGCCTGATTAACAGGCTTTTATATTAATGTTTAATACTTATTTTATTTAACTCATCAAGCCAATTCAACACACATTGCTCGTTATTAAAATTATACTTGTTGATGATATGACACAAATCAGCAATATTACGAAGATTTTCATCAAGAGCAAAGCAAAGTTCCTTCAATATAGCTTCTCGTCTTTTATCTTCCTTCTCTTTCTTTTGTTTATTGATTTCATCCTTGTATTGTTCGTTATACCACTGTTCAAACTTCTCGAACATATGTGCAAATTCTTCAAACGACATATCGTTAAATTTAAATTCCTTTATCATATTTTATTTATTTTATTGATATTTACTTAACCATAGATCATAATTCTTTGAATCATGTGGATTATTTATATCTTTATGTAACTTATATAAATCAATCTCATATTTGCCACGAGGTTGTATGTTTAACATTACTCTATCACAGTCTTGACACCATGATTCTTGAATAGCAATGTTAACCATACAAACCCGTTCGCCTTTTTCGTTCTTTTCAGCCTTATAAACTATAATTGGTTTTTCTTCCATTGCTTCAAATTTTATGCAAAGATACGAAAAATTTTTCAAATACGCAAGCTTTTTTTAAAATATTTTTCAATTATTTTATAACTTATTAATTATGAATCATTTAATAAACACGCAAATCATTGATGCTATTATTATAAGTATCATAACAAACCAAAAAATCAAATCTCTTTTTTCAATATCATGAATAGCCATCCATAATTGGATAGTCTCCTTTAATGTAAACTTTCTCATTACCTTAAATTTTCTGCAAAGATAATAAAAATATTTGACATAAACAAGGAAAAAATTAATTATTTTTTATTTAGTTATAAATCAATAAATTGTATTAGTCATATATGGTAATACACAATTACACACACCACTTGCATATTGATTATTTGCAGGATTGTTTGGACAATGTTCACAAGGGTTTGCATATGCTTTGTATGATTCAACTTCTGGATATGGATAACTATCGTCTTCTATAATTATAATTCTTTTCATAATTTACTGTTTTAATATCTTACTTCTGGTATTGGAAGATAACTGAACGGCTTTATTGGACCTCCATAAGCATGTTTATGATGCCATTTCCTAGCATTCAATGCAAACGTAGCCATCTTCCTCTAAGCAGGAGTACCATGTTCTTTAAACCAAGAAGCTGAATGTCCAGTCCTTTTCTTTAATGCAGTAAACTTACCACGATTCTATGGTTTGATATGGATTGAACCTCCTTTCTTGTATTCGTTAGACCATAATTTGTTAGGTTGCGTAGTACCAACCACAAACACATTAGGGTCGTTTGGATCTGGATGTTCAAAATATTGTCTTAAATAACTTTTTAAAGATGGAGAATCTAATCTATACTAATCAAAACTACCAAGGTCAGGTCTTGCCAGCCAAGATGGATTTTCCTAAAGATAAGCATTAAGACTATCAAGCTGTGGTTTTGATATATCCTAGAATTTTCCTATGAAAACTCCTCCATTAGGATTACCAAGAACCATTTTATTATCAAGAATAGCAGCGTTTAAATTGCTTATATTATAAGTACTATCGTTTATATCTGTTACATTATATTTACCCTATTTATCTTTTATGTTATTATAATACCAAGTATATATTCCAAAGTCATCTCTAAATAAACTAGGATATTGCTTCTGCTTCTCTTGGAAAATACTATCTAATAAAATCTTTTCATTATCAATTTGTTCAAAATATTGTTTATTCAAACTTTTTGTTTCACTAAATGCTTTATCACTTATATTTGAATAACTAGGTAAATCCGACAAATCATATTCTAGACCATGAAAACTATTATATTTTCCAGTTTTCTTAAAATCCTGTAGTTTATCAACCAGTTTTGTATCTTTTATCTATTCGGCTTCTTTTACTAAATTATCTATATTGTCAAGAGCTATTTCATTAAATGTAGTTTCATAATCATTTGAAATTTTTCTATATTCCTAACGTGTCCTATAATTAATACCAGTACTATTTGGATATGTATTATTTAAATCAAATGAAACATCTATGTTTTTTATTGGAGCAGAGAAAGCTTTCCTTATGTTTCTAACAGGATACACGTCAGTACTATCATTAAATTGTTCTATTGGTGCAATCTTAAACATTCCATTTTCAACTCCTTGATATAAAGATACGTTTTGTATTGGTATATTTCCATCACCAAATGTACCTGTGTTATTATTTTTATAATTAGATGCTTTTCTAACAGACGGATTTACTCTTTCTACAAATTCATTGAATAAAGCAGTACTTTGATTACTTGTTGGAGTTAATCTTATAACATTATTGTTTAAAGAAACTATGTCAGTACCATTACCTGAAATATACTCATCATCGTTTTTAAAATGTCTTAAGTAGTATCTATATGCTTGGCTTGGCATATCCGTCATATCTCCTTTAAATGGGTCAAAAAATGGAATATAAGCATTTAATAATTTACCAGCGTTTGAACTAAGCCAGTTATCTAACTACTTTTCTTTTTTTAAAACTTCAGTGTTGTGTTCCTCTGCTGATGCTATACTGTCTATTGCTACTGGAATATCATTGTAATTCCTATTATCTCCATAAACAGTCTTAAGCCAAGAACGCTTTATCTTTTTCTTATTTGGAATATTACTAAGCTCTCTAAATTCTTCACGAACTTTTTGATTATAAGATTTTGTCATTTCCTAGCCTTTTGATAAGCTAGATAAACCAATAATAGCATTTCTATACTACCAAGGAAGTTTATTGATATCACTCGTATTTATATTACCATTTATATATGAGTTTGTTATTGATTGCACATACTTATCAAACCCACTTTTATCTTTATTTCTTTTTGGTAAATCATAAGCTACAGTAACTTCAGGAAGTGTGTATTCAGGCAACCCTTCGTCATTAATTTTCAATACATTTTGTTTTCCTTTTGGTCCACCATAAGCATATTCATTAAACCCAGGATAATAATCTTTGTAATGTGTAGTAAACCACTCCGCTTCCTATGGTGTCATATGTATAGTGTCACCGTTCCTAACAGCATTGTCATAACCAGCCCATATACTGTATGGTGGTCTTGAGAAATCAACAAGCCTACCATTTATGTTCTATACCTATGGATATACTACACCATCATCAGCCCATGACAATTTATGTGTAGCTATATTGTCTGGATTATCCCAATCTTGTATATAATCCCTATTAGGATCTTTAAGACGCTATACAAAATCAGCTTTAGACTTATTAACTTTCTGTATAACAGGTGGATATTCTGGACCAGTACTGGATAAATAACCACCATTTTTCTTCTATTCAGCCTTCCTTACCCTGATATTCGGATCAAGACTATTCCTGAATATATACTCAAATTCACCAGGATACAAGTACTCGCCAAGACGTTTGACTCTCGCATTATCATAGTTCTGTATATTGTTTTTATCCTTGAACTTACTACGAGACTATTGCAGCATCATTGCAGTGTTGCCAGAGTTAATGGCATCAAACATACTTGGCCATGACGATGGCGTAACACCGCTCTAACCAACCCTGTACATCACATCAGATGCAACAAGTTTATTCCTGTCGTCAATGTTACCAAATGCACCATAACCATATTTCTCGTCATATAAAGGAGCCAACTTATCCATTGCATCCATATGATACCTGTAAG
>Ga0310691_10008930_pt1 | contig 10247 bp, 7 predicted proteins | sample 176DNAGHGlowgp2_FD_203887 | JGI IMG/M metagenome (GOLD analysis project Ga0310691, IMG submission 203887) | Sheep rumen microbial communities from Palmerston North, Manawatu-Wanganui, New Zealand - 1766 DNA GHGlow gp2 (v2) (version 2) | ecosystem: Host-associated > Mammals > Digestive system >...
TATCGGATACCACGGTGCCGTCGGATCTGGTCTGTCTGTCTACCAGAGTGGTGAAACCGAAGTTCTGCAGATAGTCAAAGCCCAGCTGGGGAGTGATGTCTGTCAGAAGCTTTACCGTCACTATGTTTAGGGACTGCTCTATGCCGTAGCGCAGGGTACATACGCCCTTGTAACCGCTGGAGTACCAGTTCGATACGGGACGTCCGTTGGAATAGGAATAAGGTGCATCCACCTCCACGTCGGCCAGGGTTTTGCCTGCGGCGTCAAGGGCGGGTGCATAGGTGGATACCACCTTGAAGGTGGAACCGGGCTGCCTCTTGGTGTTGGTGGCGCGGTTCAGCGTCAGGGAGGCTTCCTTCTTACCGCGGCCGCCCACGATGGCCTTTACATAGCCGTTGGACTGGTCCATCACGGTGACGGAAATCTGGGGCTGGGGGGTAAGGGATTTATGCTCTCCGATTATATTGTCGCTGTCCTTTAAGTACTCTTCCTTGAAGCGGTTGATGTATTCGTCCGCCTTTTCCTGCTCTGAAAACAGCATGGAAAAACCGGCGTCCTGTTTTTTGAAGTAGGATTCAAAAAGCTCCGTGCTGATGTTTTCCACTTCACCGTTTGAATGCTCTATGGAGAGCTGATATTCCAGATACCAGCGGGTGTTTGCGGGATAGGTCTCGGGATCGGAAGTGACTTTGTCGCAGATTCCCTGGATATGAGGATCCTGAGTGGTATATATGGAAAGACCGCCGGCGTAGAGCATGTTGTACGCCTGGGTGTCGGTGTAGCCTTTTTTCTCCACCAGATCGTTCATTACCTGACTGGTCACTTCATCCACAAAATATGAATAGATCGTGGAGGATTCATTTTCTTCGTTATGGGTCTTTATCCTCGAATATACGTCGTCATTTATGGCTTCTTCATACTCTTCGTCGGTGATATAGCCCTGATTCAGCATGTATTGCAGTACCACCTTGCGGCGCTGCGCATTATTGTCGGGATGGGTTATGGGATTCCATCTGGCAGGATTCTGGGTTATGGAAGCGATGACCGCCGCCTCCGACAGATTGAGGTCGGATACATTTTTGCCGAAATACCGCTGTGAAGCAGCCTGAACGCCCAGGGTGTTCTGTCCTAAGTTTATGGTGTTCATATAGTATTCCAGGATGGTGTCCTTTTCCATCACCTTTTCCAGTTCCACAGCCAGATACTGCTCCTGGATCTTACGGATAAACTTGTCCGCCAGAGAAGATTCCCCGGTCCAGTTGGTGAATACGTTATTTTTGAGAAGCTGCTGTGTGATGGTGGAAGCACCCTGCGAAAAATCCTTGCTGGTGACGGCTATGTAGCCTGCACGGACGATACCCTTTATATCGATACCGTTGTGCTCATAGAAACGCTCATCCTCGATGGCCACGAAGGCGTGCTGGAGATCCTCGGGTATCTTATCTATGGTCTGATATACACGGTTTGAATTCTCTGCCACGAGTTTTGTGATCTGATTACCCTTACAGTCGTAGACCGTGCTGGAATAACCTGAAGGACGCACATCCAAAGTGGAGATATCCGGAGCGGAGCTTAGGATACCCTTAAACATACCCACGCCCATACAGACGCCGATGACACATAAGGTTATAAACAAGATGATCAACGCCATAAAAAAGTTGACGCTGAACATTTTGCCCAGTTTCTTCCATGTGCTGGATAATGATTTCCGGCGTCTGTTGGCGCCGCGTCTGCCGTAATTCATTACATCCTCCAAATCCGGTCGTAGGATACATATCCCTCATGATCGTAAATGTTCATGACAATCAAAATATTATATCAAAAAAATACGGATAATGCAAAATGGGTGCTAAATCAATCAAAATGTGTTATCCTATATAAGTTATGACTTCATAAGCCTGTTGATATATTTGAGATAAAACCCGTAAATGTGTGAGAATATTAGAACCGTATATAAAGGCGGCGAAGGTGAATATGAGGAAAAGAAATCAAGATTCATAGCTCATGTCTCTCCCGTAAAGGATGCCGATGAGGCTGCCGCGTTTATAAATTCCATTAAAAAACAGTATTGGGACGCCAGACACAACTGCTCTGCCTTTATAGTAGGTGAGCGGGGGGAGCTTACCAGATCCTCGGACGACGGCGAACCCTCCGGCACTGCGGGCAAGCCCATGCTGGAGCTGTTGAAAGCCGAGCGCCTGACGGGAGTCTGTGTGGTGGTCACCAGGTATTTCGGAGGCGTGCTGCTGGGGACCGGCGGGCTTATCCGCGCCTATACTGCTGCGGTCAAGGCCGGTCTTGAAAACTGTGTCATAATGGAAAAAAGAAGGGGAACCATCCTTACTGTCAGGGGAGATTATTCATCCGAGGGGCTCATACGCCGGTTCTTTAAGGATAATGAGCTGCCCCTTACGCTTTGTACCTATTCCAATGTGGTGTCCATGGAGACCATAGTGGACTCACACATGGTCGATGATGTGATAAAAAGACTGACGGAGCTCAGTGCCGGAGCTTTAAGTACGCAGACCGGAGATGAACTGGAATACGCCCTTGCGGGGGATGAAGTGATATTGTTTTAGGAATGATGATGGTCCTTTCTTCGTCATGTTCAAAATGATGGTGGCTAAGATGACCGGATATGAAATATATTATGACTGGGAGGTACGTTATGGAAGAAAAGATAATGACTCCGGAAAATGACGCAAACGAGGCCATGCTTTTATCGGGGGCCGATGAAGATTTTGCGGCTGTGAGCGTGGCGGACAGGATAGAGGAAGAGCGATCAGAGATCCGATCTCTTATTGATGCTAAGGATTATTCCAAGGTAAGGCAGCGTCTTGATGACCTGAATGAAGCGGATATCGCAGAAGTTCTGGAGGAACTTCCGGAAAACGATCAGCTTAAGCTTTTCAGGATACTGCCTAAGGATATGGCGGCGGATGTCTTCGCCTACCTGCCCATAGAGGTGGAGCAGGCCATCATCACCTCCCTGTCGGTCAGGGAGGCTGCCAACATCGTGAACAATCTGATGGCGGACGATGCGGCGGACCTGATGGAAGAGATGCCGGCCACCATCGTTAAAAAGCTGCTGGCAAATGCCAGCGCCGAAACCAGGCGTGATATAAACCATCTGCTCAGATATCCCGATGATTCCGCAGGTTCCATCATGACGGTGGAGTTTGTGGATCTTAAGGTGAACCAGACCGTAGCCCAGTGTATCGACCGCATCAGAAAGATCGGTCTTGATAAGGAAACCGTTAATATCTGTTATGTGCTGGATGAGCAAAGACATCTTTTGGGAACCGCAGCACTCAGATATCTTTTGATACATGATCCCGATGAGAAAATAGAGAACATAATGAATGACAACGTCATAGCCCTGAGTACAATGATGGACCAGGAAGAGGTTGCCAACATGTTCCAGAAATATGACTTTACCGCAATGCCCGTGGTGGATAATGAAAACCGTCTGGTGGGCATCATCACCGTCGATGACGTAGTGGACATCATCCGTGAAGAGGCCACGGAGGATATGGAAAAGATGGCGGCTATCATCCCTTCGGATAAGCCCTATCTTAAGATCGGCATACTTGAGACCTGGAAAAAGAGGATACCCTGGCTTTTACTGCTGATGGTCTCCGCCACTTTTACGGGTGGTATCATCACCCACTATGAAAAAGCCCTGGGAGCCTATGTGGTGCTCACGGCCTATATCCCAATGCTCATGGATACCGGCGGAAACGCGGGCGGACAGGTTTCCGTTACGGTCATAAGAGGTCTGTCCCTTAATGAAATAGAATTTGCGGACTTTTTTAAGGTTATATGGAAGGAAATGAGGGTGGCCCTTTTATGCGGCTGTACTCTGGCACTTTGCAATTTCGCAAAGCTTTTGCTGGTGGATCGTGTGGGCATCAGCATCGCCCTGGTGGTATGTCTGACGCTGATCGCCGCTGTGTTCTTCGCAAAACTGGTGGGCGGCATGCTTCCCATGCTGGCACAGAAGGCTGGCTTTGACCCTGCGGTGATGGCTTCCCCTTTCATAACCACCATTGTGGACGCACTTTCACTGATGATCTATTTCTCCATTGCGACTGCGGTACTTCATATATGAGTAAACAATATGCAAAAAAAGAATATCTGTTTTCTTTTTTGATTGGAGCTTTTTTCGGAAGTCTGGTATTTCTGTGTCTGTATGGCACGGATATTTTGGATCCTTCCTATGATGAATGGCTCCTCACGGGCTGGTACGATCTGTCACAGCATTATGTGGGTTCGGTACTTTACAGGCTTTCAGGATGGCATTTCCCCATCGGCCTTTGCGATAAAAGCTTCTATCCTTATCTGGCATCGGTGATCTATACGGATTCCATCCCTTTGGTATCCCTGTTTTTAAAAATCCTTTCTCCCCTTCTGCCGGATACCTTTCAGTTCTTCGGTATCTACGGACTTATTTGCTTTATGCTTCAGGGGGGCGTGGCCAGGATACTTCTCATGAGGATCCTGGACAGACGATGGATGATGAATATCGCGGTGATCCCTTTTTTATTCTGTGCTCCGCTGTGGCAGAGGATGTATTTTCATACGGCTCTGGCATCCCATTTTCTGATTCTTTTGGCCATAGGCCTGTTCATGTACAAAGACAGTATCAAAAGCATCAATAAAAGGGTGATCCTTTGGTGCCTTTTGGGCATACTCTGTGTCAGCATCCACTTTACCATCTATGGCATGGTGTCCGTGATGCTGGTGGGCTTTGCCCTTTGGGAGTATCTGGATACAAAAAAGATCATCAATGCACTGCTGTATATTGTTACTTATGTTTTTTCAACAGTTTTTGTATTCTATCTGTTCGGCGGTTTCTATGGTGGCGTCAGCGGCACTTCCGACGGTCTGGGCTCCTACAGTGCCAATCTTAATTCACTGTTCAATCCCATAGATTATTCAGCCTTTATCAGAGAGCTGCCTCTTATTGAAAATCAGTATGAGGGGCTGGCATATGTGGGGATCGCAGCCATCATACTGTTACCCTTTGCTCTGTTTAATATGGTAAGAAGAAGACGCTACTTATGGGCTGTTTACAAAAACGGGATCATATCCTGTACCTTTACCGCGGCGCTTTTATGGTTCATCGCTCTTTCTCCCCGGATCACTTTGGGTGACTGGGAGATCATAAATGTAAAATATCCCCAGTTCATCCTGGATGCATGGGGGATCTTCAGAGCTTCCGGAAGATTTCTGTGGCCCGTCATGTATGCCGTGATACTGCTTTGTCTTTATTATGCAAAGCGCGAAGCCGGCAGGTTTTTTGCAGGGCTTTTAATTGTGGTCATGATACTTCAATTCTTTGAATTCTCACCGAAGCGTGAAGATATCTCCTCGGAATATGAGGATTATAAGGAGGCATATTTTTCCGCCTATGAATTAGAGGATCAGGATCTTGAAGGAATAAAACACATACAGTTTATGCATGATTACTATTTCGGTGAGTATTATGGTGATGAAGTCAGGGACCAGATGATAGGTTACGCCATGTTTGCCATAGATAACGGAATGGATGTCAGCAATTTCCATTTTTCAAGAGATGATATGGATGCCTTGCGTGACAGGATCGCCGAGTGTGAACAGCAGCTTTGTGAAGGACACCCGGATCCTGATACCATGTACGTATTTCGTTATGAGGATGTGGATCTTGAAAATATGTATGTCAAATATTCGGGCGTGGATTATGTATTTACGGAGTCCGAGATCATACTTCTTCCGGCGAGATAAATAATACGAGGGGGTTTAGTTGATGAAGAACAAAAAATATGTAATCCCGGGTGCTGCGGCCATCATACTGGTTGCGTATTTTATTTTGCTGCGGGGGATATTCGCAAACAGCATTTTCAATTCCGATTGCGCAGGCTTGCTTCTTGAGGCAAGAGATATCATAGGCGGCAATTTTTTCCTTGACGGCTGGCATATGACAGGGGTGCCCTTTATCACCACCGATCTTTTCGCCCATGGTCTGGGGGTCATCTTTGCGGGAGCCACTCCCGAAGGATCCGCGCTGGGTGCCACCTTTGCAGCTTTTTTTTTGACCTGCTCATGTCTTTTGTTCATCTTCAAAAAAGATGATCCGGTCAAAGGCCGGCTTCTTTCATTACTGTTTTTCATGGGCTTTTTTGCCTTTCCCTGTGAATTTCTCATGGATAATGTACGCTATCACAGCACAGGTATCGCCGAAGCGCTGCTTGGCTATTTTCTTATAAACAGGGCGGTCAGGGAAACAGGGAAAAAGAAGATCATATTTACCGTTATAGCTGTGCTGCTCTGGTCTGCATCCGCCATGTCCGATGCGGATACCATTCTGGCGGTAACGGGTCCCGTGGCCCTGGTCTCCTTTTGGAATCTGATACATATTTATTTCAGAAAGGACCCCCAGGATGATAGAGGCGGCAGCTTTGAAAACACATTTTTGCTGATGGCGTCCGTATCATCCATAGCCCTGGGAAGCGTCTGGGACAAGCTGTATTTTGCCATGGGCACGGCGGATAAGAATACATATATGGAATCCAAGGGCTTTGTTCAGGCTAGTGAATTTCATGACAAGGCGGTGCTTCTCATTCAGGTTCTGCTTAAGCTTTTTAACGCTGATTTTCAGGATAAGCCCCTTATGAATGCCGGTTCATTCTTTTTCTGTATCAGGACAGGAATTATTCTTCTCGGTTTCTTTTTTATCATCTTTAATATAGTAAAATGGCTGGGGCCCGGAAAGTATGACAGGGACAGCGCGGTCATTTGTCTGGGTATTTTCTTTCCTGCACTGGTTTTCATCATAACCAGTATATCCGTGGATGTCTGGTCGGCCAGATATATCTCATTTTATCCTGCCTTTTTCGGTGTGCTCATCATAAGGGGCATCAGACAGATTAATTTTGAATTTAAAGCTTCAAGGGGGGCGAAATATCTTCTTTACGGAATAATGGCCTTATGCGCGGTCTTTATGATCTCTTCCATAAAAAGCGGACATGTCAATGACCTGGATCATCAGAGATCTGAGTTGGAAGGGGTTAAGGAACTGGACAGGGTGCTGGAGGAGAACGGGCTGGATCAGGGATACGGGCCATTCTGGTATGCTTCAAGTACTACCCTCTTTTCACACGAAAGAGTACATGTGCGCGCCATATGCGAATCTGCAAACAGGCTGGATCGGTATACCTGGTTTTCCAAGGATGAGTGGTATGAAGTTCCTGCAGATTATGTGGTTGTTGAAAAGGACGGACTTACCTATGACAGAGTGGCTGCGGTGATGGGTGAACCTGCAAAAGTCCTGGATGTGAATGATTCATTAAAGGTTATGGTTTATGATGAGGATATAAGCAGATATTTTGATTATAAACTGGATGAAGGTCATCTTATGCCGTGGGAATGGTACAGATCCCAGGGATGTGTTTATCATGACGAAAGTATCACCCTGAATCCCGGAGCATATGTCTGGGGACCGTATTTTGAGCTTAAAAAGGGAATCTATAAGGCTCATGTCAATACCGACATGCCCGGATCTATCGTTATAGATACCTATTCAAACCGGCTTGATACGACCTTTACACAGCGGACTGTTTCTGATGAAGACGGCAGCATAATCTTTGAACTGCCACAGGATATAAAGGATTTTGAACTGAGGGTTTACAATTCCGGAGATGAGGAAGTGACTCTGACGGGGGCGCAGATAGAGCCACAGTGAATTAGTTCTTGCAACAAGACTCCCCCTGTGCTATTATCTTTCTTTGTGTTACGCAGGCAGTTTTGATAAAAAGGTAGAAAGATGATACAGAAAAGAGAAGATGTAAGAAACATAGCCATAATCGCCCACGTCGATCATGGCAAGACTACCCTTGTGGATGAACTTTTAAAGCAGAGCGGTATTTTCAGGGAAAATCAGGAGGTGTCCGAGCGTGTCATGGATTCAAATGACATAGAGCGCGAGAGGGGTATCACTATTTTGTCCAAAAATACGGCCATACATTATAAGGGCACAAAGATAAATATAATCGATACTCCCGGCCATGCCGATTTCGGCGGCGAGGTGGAGCGTATCCTTAAGATGGTGAACGGAGTGGTCTTGGTGGTGGACGCTTTTGAGGGCGCCATGCCCCAGACTAAGTTCGTGCTCATGAAGGCGCTGGATCTGAAGCTCCCCGTCATCGTGTGCATCAACAAGATCGACCGTCCCGAGGCAAGGTGTGATGAGGTGGTGGATGAAGTGCTGGAGCTTCTGATGGACCTTGATGCGGATGATGAGCAGCTGGACTGCCCCTTTGTATATGCTTCTGCCAAGACCGGCGTGGCAAGCCTTGATCCCAATGAAGAGGGCAAGGACATGATCCCTCTTTTCGAGACCATACTGGAGCATATTCCCGCTCCCGAGGGTGATCCCGAGGGACATCTTCAGATGCTTATTTCTACCATAGATTATAATGAGTATGTGGGCCGCATAGGCGTGGGCCGCGTAGATAACGGAGTGATCAGGGTAAATCAGGAAGCTCTGATAGTTAACCATCATGAGCCTGACAAGAGCGCTAAGGTAAAGATATCCAAGCTCTATGAGTTCGACGGACTGGAGAGAGTAGAAGTAAAGGAAGCAGGCATAGGAGCCATTGTGGCGGTTTCCGGTATTGCGGATCTCAAGATAGGAGATACCATCTGTGATACGGAGGAGCCTGTGGCCATTCCCTTCCAGAAGATATCAGAGCCCACCATCTCCATGAATTTCATAGTTAATGATTCTCCCCTGGCAGGCCTGGAGGGCAAGTATGTGACCTCAAGGCATATCAGGGACAGGCTCATGAGAGAGCTTAACACGGATGTTTCCCTTCGTGTGGAGGAGACTGACAGCACCGATGCCTTCAAGGTGTCGGGAAGAGGCGAACTCCATCTTTCCGTCCTCATAGAAAATATGCGCCGTGAGGGATATGAATTTGCGGTGTCAAAAGCTGAGGTCCTTTATAAAGAGGATGAGAAGGGCCACAAGCTGGAGCCCATGGAAAAAGCTTATGTGGATGTTCCCGATGAATTCACCGGTAATGTAATAGAAAAGCTGTCCCAGAGAAAGGGTGAGCTTTTGGGCATGAATCCCATATCCGGCGGTTATACCAGGCTTGAGTTTTCCATTCCTTCAAGAGGTCTCATCGGATACAGGGGTGAGTTTTTGACGGACACCAGAGGAAACGGTGTCCTCAATACCATTTTTGACGGATATGCGCCTTACAAGGGTGACATACAGTACAGAAAGCAGGGCTCGCTCATCGCTTTTGAGGCGGGAGAGGCCATAACCTACGGTCTGTTCAACGCTCAGGACCGCGGTACCCTTTTCATCGGACCCGGCGAAAAGGTTTATTCCGGAATGGTCATCGGACAGAACGGAAAAGCCGAGGATATAGAGCTTAACGTATGCAAAAAGAAGCAGCTTACCAATACCAGATCATCATCGGCGGATGAGGCCCTTCGTCTGGTGCCTCCCAAGGTACTGTCTCTGGAACAGGCTCTTGAATTCATAGATACGGACGAACTTCTGGAGGTGACTCCCGATAATCTGCGCATCCGTAAAAAAATACTGGATCCCACTCTCAGAAAGAGGGCTTCCTTTGCAAAACAGTGACATTGATTTTTTAGGTCTGCTGTGTTAGAATTTACTGTTGAGAGTCGGGGCTTTAGCGTTTACGGCTTGGAGGAGATTATGGAACAAAGAGGATTGATCCGCATTTTCTGCGGTGAGGGCCGCGGAAAGACCAGTGCAGCCGTCGGATGTGCGATCAGGGCGGCCGGTCGCGGACGACAGGTTGCCATCATACAGTTTTTAAAGGGAAAGGATACGGGAGAGAACGCTTTTATGAAACGTCTTGAACCCGAGATCAAGGTTTTTTCCTTTGAAAAGTCCAGCGAGAGTTTTAAGGATCTGGATGAAGAGCGGCGTGCCGAGGAGGTTCAGAATATCATGAACGGCATCAATTTTGCCAGGAAGGTTCTGACCACCGGAGGTTGCGATGTGCTGATACTGGATGAGTTTCTGGGACTGGTGGACACGGGTATCATTTGTGTGGACGAGTTGGTGAGCCTGCTCAACAACAAACCGGAACAGGCTGAGATCATCCTTACCGGCATCAATGCAGGTCCCGAAATATATGAACTGGCTGACGATGTCACCTTGTTTCTCACGGGAGACATGAATCAGTCGGGACGTAAAAAAAGCATATAAAGGAGAAAAGATA
>Ga0310691_10008933_pt1 | contig 10245 bp, 7 predicted proteins | sample 176DNAGHGlowgp2_FD_203887 | JGI IMG/M metagenome (GOLD analysis project Ga0310691, IMG submission 203887) | Sheep rumen microbial communities from Palmerston North, Manawatu-Wanganui, New Zealand - 1766 DNA GHGlow gp2 (v2) (version 2) | ecosystem: Host-associated > Mammals > Digestive system >...
GCCCCCGGCTACCGGGACACCCTCATGACCCCGGACGATTCCATCCGGTATTACAAATCCTTCTTCCGGGCCGCCTTCATGGCCATCGAACCCGGAACAGGCCATGTGAAAGCCTATGTGGGCGGCCCGGACTACCGCTATTTCAAGTACGACAACGTTCGCCAGGGCCGCCGCCAGGTGGGCTCCACGGTGAAGCCGTTCCTCTATACCCTGGCCATGGAATCCGGCATGACCCCTTGTGACCCCGTTCGCAATTCCCCGGTGGTGATCGTGGTGAACGGAGACCAGACCTGGACCCCCACCGACACCCATGCCGACGGAACTATGGTAGACCTCACCTGGGGCCTTGCCCACAGTTCCAACTCGGTGGCCGCCTACCTGATGCAGCAGCTGGGTCCCGTGTCCATGGTGGACATGATGCGCAAGATGGGTATCGGCGGCTTCATAGACCCGGTAGTATCCCTCTGTGTGGGCTCGGCGGACCTTTCCGTATTCGATATGGTAACTGCCTATAATACATTCCCTTCCGGCGGCGTCTATACCAACCCGCTCTTTGTAACCCGGATAGAGGACAGCGAGGGGAACATCCTGGGCTCTTTCTCGGACCGCAAGCATGAAGTGCTCTCGCAGCGGGCCACCGGAGAGATGGTGCAGATGATGCGCGCCGTGGTTGACGGGGGAACAGGCGGCCGCCTGCGCTTCCGCTACGGGCTCAAGGGCGAAATCGCCGGAAAGACCGGCACCACCAACGACAACTCGGACGGCTGGTTCATCGGCTACACCCCCACCATCACCGCGGGTGTATGGGTGGGTGCGGAAGACCGCTACGTCCATTTCACCAACAACTCCCTGGGGCAGGGGGCCAACATGGCCCTTCCCATCTTCGGCCTCTGGATGCAGAAAGTCCTGAAAGACGGAACGTTGGGCATATCGGCCTCGGATGTGTTCCCGGCCTGGTCCAAAGAGCCGTTCTGCAATCCGCTCTCAGAGGGAACCTCCCCGGAAGAAACAGACCTTGAAAATTATTACTTCGAATAAAAAAATGTCCAAGTATCAGTCTATTGCCGTCATTTATGGCAGCGACTCCTCCGAGTGGGAGGTTTCTTGCCGCAGCGGAGAGTTCACCGCCTCCCGCATCGACGAGTTCAAATACGACGTCTATGAAATTTTCGCCCGCTTCGGCCAGTGGAAACTGGTGGCCATGCGCAAGGCCAATTCCATGCGCGTGCCCTTCCCGGAGGGTGCACAGCCGGAGGTGGACAAGACGGACTTCTCCGTGATGGTGCTGGGAGAGAAAGTCAAGTTCGACTTTGCCTATATCATGCAGCACGGCGCACCGGGAGAGACCGGTCTGCTGCAGGGTTACCTGGAGATGCTGGGCGTGCCGCATTCCAGCTGCAGCGCCTTCGTCACCACGGTCGCCTTCGACAAGTACTCCTGCAAGAGTTATCTGCGCACGGCGGATTTCGTGAAACTGGCGCCGGATGCCTTCGTACGCAAGGGAGACAATCTGGAAGCATTCTGTGAAAAGGCTGTCGCACGCCTGGGGCTGCCGATGTTCGTGAAACCCACTAACGGAGGCTCCAGCTTCGGCATCACCAAGGTGGAGAAGTCAGAGGACCTGCCGGAGGCCATCCGTTATGCGTTCAAGGAGGGAGACACCGTCATCGCAGAGTCGGCCATCACCTGTGAGCACGAGTTAACCTGCGCCGTGTACTTCGACGGAAAGGAGGTAAAAGCCCTGCCGGTGATCGAGATTGTCCCGCTTAGCGGCGGCTGGTTCGACTACGAAGCCAAATACAACGGGCTCAGCAGCGAAATCTGCCCGGCACCCATCTCCGATGAGCTTACGGCCCAGGTACAGGAAATCTCCTGCCGCATCTACAAGCATCTGGGCTGCAAGGGCCTCATCCGCATCGATTACATCGCGGCTCCGGACGGTATCTATTTCCTGGAGATCAATATTATCCCGGGTATGACCAATGCCTCCCTGGTCCCCAAGATGGTGCGTGCCGCCGGCATGGATTTCACGGCCTTCCTGACTCAAATCATCGAGAACGCTTAGGGATGCTGCTGGTAGATTTTATCAAGCAGGGTGTCGCCGCCCTGGAAAGCCTGTATCCCACCGCAGAGGCCAGGAACATTGTCCTGATGCTCTGTGAGGAACTCATCGGCACCAAAAGCTATACGCATATCGTAGAACCGCAGTTCGAGATTGACAAAAAGTCGGTCCAGCCGCTGGCAGAGGCCATGGTGCGGCTGCAGGCCGGGGAGCCCATCCAGTATGTCATCGGCAGAACGGAATTCTGCGGATACAGTTTCCATGTGAACCGGGACGTGCTTATTCCGCGTCCGGAGACGGAACTGCTGGTGCGGGAGGCCATCAAAATCGCCGGGCGCATCAAGCGGATGCGTATCCCCTACGGAAAATCGGCGGAACCGGTGCGGGTACTGGACCTGTGCACGGGTTCCGGCAACATTGCCTGGTCTCTGGCGCTGGCGGTTCCGGGCTCGCGCGTCGTGGGTGTGGATATCTCAGAAGCGGCCCTGTCGGTGGCCAGGAACCAGAATTTCTCGGCCCTGCTCAAGTCGGAAGGGGCCCTGGCGCCCACTTTTGTCGCGGCCGACATCCTGGACACGGAACAGGAGTTCAACTACGGGCAGTTCGACCTTGTCCTGTCCAACCCGCCCTATATCATGGAAAAGGAAAAGCCCGTTCTCCGGCGGAATGTGTTGGATTACGAGCCCGCAGGCGCCCTCTTTGTGCCGGACGAGGACCCGCTCCTCTATTACCGGGCCGTAGCCCGCTGGTCAGAGCGCTTCCTTTCTCCGGAGGGCAAAGGCCTCACTGAAATCAACGAGGTTCTGGGCAAGGAAACCGAGGCCCTTTTCCGGGAATGCGGCTATTCCCAGACAGACCTGGTGAAAGACTTCTACGACAAGAACCGCTTCGTATTCTATATGCGGTAACGTAGTACTGCCTGTAGTTTGTAGCCGGTTTTATGGTTTTTAAGAGTTTTTAGTTGTGAAAAGAGTAAGGTCATATTTCTGCCTTTTTTGGGTTTTGGCGTGTTGTTTCTCTTGTTCTCGCGACAAGACGCTTGACGAGGTGGAGTTTCTCCTTCAAGATTACCCGGACAGCGCTCTTAGTATATTGCAGGGAATGCCCGGGGCATCTGTCAAGGGTGCGGCTGCCAGGGCGCGATATGCCCTTTTGTATAGCGCGGCTTGTGACAAGAATTATATCGATATCAGTTCCGATTCTACGATTGTCCAGGCCATAAAGTGGTATGAGAAGTCTTCTGACAAGTACCACCTCATGCTTTCATACTATTACGCCGGTAGAATACAATTCAATGCCGGTAACTTTTCCGAGGCTGTCTTGTATGCGGCTAAGGCGATAGAACTTGCAGAGTCGGAAGAGGATTATTATTATGCCGGACTTATTAACTGGTTATTTGGAGATGTTTACTATTCCCAGCACAATTATTTCAAAGCTCGCGATTACTTTTCCAAGGCAGATCAGTTGTTTGTAAAAGCCCGTAGGGTTCGGTATTCCCTCTTTTCCAAAAGCGAAATGGCAAAGATGGATCTTGCTATGCGGGAGTACCATAGAAACGACTCTATCCTTGCCAGTATCTACCCGTTAATTGAAAAGGATGACGATGCTCTCTTGTCTACATATTATTCCCTGATGCTTCGCTCCTGTTCTATGCAGGGTAAAGATAGGGAGGCCATCTCTTTCTTCAACAAATGGAATGAATTGCCGATTAAAACAGACCCGTTTACCGTCTATGGAAATATAGCTCTGTCTTTCTTGCGTACTGGAGACAAACAGACGGCCTTTGAGAAGATGCAGCTTGCCTATACCCATGCAACATCGGCCCAGCTCCCCCTCGCGTCTTCTTTCCAGGCATGGTTGTTATACTACCAAGGGAATTATAAAGAAGCGATAGACAGCCTTTCAAAGTCTTTTGATTATCAGAACGAGGTTGTGTATACCCAGTTCGCGAACACCGTTGAAGCCGCTTTTTCGGAATACTATAAGTCAGAGTCCGTTTTCAAGGAGCAGCAAATGAGAAGAAGGATTGTGGACTTGGCCGTATTGGCCGGATTGTTGATTCTGGGGGGCGTTCTCCTTTTTTTCATGAAGAAGAAATCTTATCAGAGAAAGCTTGATGCGGCAAAAGAAGATATTTTGTTCATTTCCCAGATGAACAGGGAGAATCTAAAAAACTTCAACAAATTTTTACAAATCAGGCAGAACATGCTTGATGATATGATTGCTGGTTATTCGGATGAGCGGTATGCCCATAAATCCGGAGCAGCATACGATGTCATTGATGATAAGATAGAAAGCATCAAAGCGGGTGGAGATGGTTTCAAAAAGCTGACTAAGGACCTGAATGAATGCTTTGATGATATAGTGAAAAAACTAAAGGACCATTTCCCGAATATCACACGTGAGGAATACCGTATCCTGGTCTATTATTTCAGTGGTTTCTCTCAAGAAACAGTGAGTACGCTTACAGGCGTTCCGGTTCAGAAGCTATATAATCTCAAGAGAACTTGGGTGGAGCGTTTTAGTCGTCTGCCATCTCCCGACAGGGAGCTCTTTTTAGGCAGGTTGAATCCGGCTAAAATGTCCAATAACAAACTTTAACCCGGATAGTTTTCGTAACAAAATGATAGTCACACCTTTGAGGAGCCATTAAAACAAATGGATTCCCAAAAGTGTATTATATTCATTGTATATTTGTAAAAAAATAGTCTCTATGAATATAAAACCCTATAATGTCTTTTTACTATCTTTTGTGCTCCTGTGTTTTCTTTCTTGTGGAGATCCTTTTCCAGTACCGACGAAACCGGTTCTTTCGGATGAAGGATCATCCGATAAGACAACGAGGCCCAGAAGAAGCTACTTGAACCATAGAGGTACTTTTGTTTCTATCGGCGATATTCAGAACTATATTAAAAGGGATTATCCAGCTACGCGCTCTTTGCAAGCGGGTGAAGCAAGAATTGACCCTTATCTTGACGGCTCCTCTGGGGATACGCTGATGTACATCATCAATTATCCGAATGGACAAGGATGGAAAATACTGTCTGCGGATGCCAGAACTCCTGCTGTTATCGCATTTGGGAACGAAGGGTCTTTTTCTTTGCAGGGAGCAGGCGGTGCCGTTGCCGCATGGATGGAAGGTGTGGGGCAGGACCTTCGCAGGGTCAGGAATTCTACGGATGACGAGCTCACCTTCTCGGATGAACAGATTGCAGGCAACCGGGCCTTTTGGGCCGACGAACCCACCAGGCTCAACCCCGAAGATCCTATTGGAGAAGAGGGTTATTGGGAAGAAACAACAACTACCCAATTGGAGTACATCAATTCGATAGATCATTTGACTCCGCAGTGGTGTCAGAGACCTCCGTATAATCAATATTGTCCTTTTGCCTCAGATGGTCTTGGCGGGCGTGCGCGGGCAGGATGTGTTGCTGTGGCGGGAGCTCATGTGCTTTATTATTTACACAAGAAGCTTGGCGTTCCGCAAACAATGGTGAGCCAGGCCAGTTTCGATGCTCCCAATAACGAATGGAACTTCTCAACCCCTTCCTATACAGTATGGGAATCTATGGATACGTTGTCAAACTATAATTATCCTTATGCTTTCAGTGACAGGCCGGAAGCGCTGATGATTGGTTATATCGGCAAAACCATCAATATGAATTATGGAGGCAGTTTTTCCTGGACACTTCCTTTATATCTAAGGACTAATTTATTCAACCCGGCGGGTATTTCATGCTCTCATGGAGATTATGACCAGAGTATCCTTGCGAATTCTCTATTGAATGAAATGCCTGTTATCATAACGGCAACCAACCTGCTGATACCGATTGACTTTGATATACATACTTTTGTTGCGGACGCATATATGATAACGAGAACCAGGTTTATTCACTGGCATCATTGGGTGGGGCCCACACCATCGCCTGATCCAGGCGCCGGCTCTGTAGTGCTCGAGCCTGGGGAATATGAAGATTATACAACATATACCTATTCTTCTCCCGCTTTAACTCATATCAAGTTTAATTGGGGATGGCCGGAGCAGTGGGGAGAGTCCCATTTAAATGATGGTTGGTATTCGCTTACAAGCGGATGGACTGTTCATATTGATGACAATACGTCCTATGATTACAATTACAACCGTCAAATGATTTATGGATTTGCTGTTACAAACTAAAATACAGGTGCCATGAAACGGATTTCGCTAATAATTGTCGCAATTGTTCCTTTTTGTGTATGTCAATGTTCTGCCAATGATCCCGTTCCGGACCTGTCTCCTATCGCCATATATGGGGGAGACCTTTCAGGACGCTTTGAACTCATGTCCTACAACGTGGATCGCAAAACAAATACAATGTCTTTTGAAGCTTGTCCTACAGAGTTCTATTTCGCTTCTTCAAATCCAGATCCCCTTTGGATGTCTGTATATAGTGGAAAATTAAGCAAACAAGCAACCAAAGAAGAGGCATTTGCATTCGAAAGGATTGTAGAACGAAATAAACCTTTAAACGAGGCATTTGATGAGTATAAATATCGGGTTGATGAATGGAGGGGAGGCACCTTTGTCAGTGCATATGTAACAGGAATACCTGTTATAACCGCTACCGGGAAGTTATTCGGCAAGGAGGCCGGAACTGACCTTTCAAGCCAATTCCTCTTTGGTGATAAAAATAATATCGGCATAATCGGCATGGATTATTCTATGGAAGAGCGGCAGGATTTGAAAGGAAACTACGTGAAGGCGGAGGATTATTTCATCGACGACAGGATGTTGCCTTTTACTATTTGTTTCCAGATGGTTGATATTCCCGAAGAGATTACACTAGAGGAGCTTCCAGTAATACGTTATGTGGGTGATGATATTATTAAAGTATCGATATTAATCCCCGTTCGGATTGAGCATTATTGGGCCTGGTGTATGGAGCTTTATAATAAACCGGATTCCATTGAATCGTTCAGTAGCGGCGTAGTGTCTATCACAGTTCCTTTGGTTCGGAAGCAGTGAAGTTATGTCACAATCATTACTAAAAATATTAATTATAAAAATCATTACTGCAATGAGAAATAAGTCAATTATTGTATTACTTGCCTATTCAGCAATGATAAGTTTATTTGTTTTAGGTTGTTATAGAAGTGATGTTAATACTGAACAAGAACTTTTCGTTACTTCCGGTGAATCTGTCTACCGCACTTATGAGCAAGCGCTTTTGTGTGCTGAAGAAATATTGTCGGTTTTTGATTCCAATTTTCCCACAAAAAGCTTAGAGGAGAGGAAAATCAAGACCGGCTCTTGTATAACAACGGAATTAACCAAGTCATCAACTGACAGGTGCGATACCCTTGCTTATGTGTTTAATTTTGATAATAACGAAGGATTTACTATAATTGCAGCTAATAAGTCTTTGCCTCCTATGCTTGCCATAACGGAGAATGGGCACTATGAACCTCAGGAAAAAACGGGCGTTGAGAATTTTGATTATTATATGGAATCACTTCTTGAAAAGTTGACGGCATTAGAATCGCCAGAAGAGCCTGGGCGAGGAGTGATTCTGGAGTATTATTACACGCACGACACCATTGGCTCAGAGCAGGATCCGCTCATGTCGAGCCTTTGGGGGCAGGATGATATTTATGGTGGTTTTTGCCCAAACGGGTTGTCCGGATGTACTCCTACTGCGATTGCCCAAGTAATGAATTATCATCAGCATCCTGCATCTATTGTCACTACGGTTGAGATGGGTAATGCTTTTGTTACATATCCCATCAGATGCAATGTTCCAATTAATTGGAACTATATTCAATCTCATATTATTACTCATACAGCAACACAAGCCTGTTCTAATTATCACAATACAATCAGCGCCTTATTGAGGGAGATAGGAAGTAGGGTGAACACTTTCTACTTTACTAACGGAGATGGCAGCGCTTCCTTTCACAGTTTGATTCCCTCTGCATTATCTTCTTTTGGGTATTCTTGCCATAGCGTGGAGAGCGCAGTCGGTTTATCTGTGGAGAATTCGATAGTGGACCATGGGCCTGTCATTTTGTACGGCTCTCAGAATAATTCCAGTCAAGGTCATACATGGGTGGCAGACGGTTATAAAGACTGGGACTATATTACCCGAAGATACGATTTTGATTACAATCTTAACGAATATGTTTTGTCTAGTGAGACAATAGACATGGTTATGTCTCTTCACTTCAACTGGGGATGGAATGGTTTGTACAATGGTTATTTTGCCTTTGGAGTATATGACGTAAGTAATCCGGATTCTTACGATGATCCAACATTTAGCCCGACAATCAATGTGGATTTTTCTTTAGGAACGATGATGGTCCGGGATATTTACCCAGTAAATAATAGTAATTAGTATAAACCAATAATATAAATTGCAATATGAAAACGATATGGAAATACTACTCCCTGTTTGCAGTGGCTTCGGTGCTGTTGCTTCCGTCCTGCACCAGTAAGGACGCACCGATTCCGGAGATCCCGGACGACCCGGCGTCACCGGAAGTTGTGATAGAATTACCGGAACTGACCAAGGCCGAACAGGCTCTTGGCGCCCAGGCTAACAAATTGGGCTTTGCCGCTTTCTCCGCCATCTCCCAGCAGGAGGAGAACAGGGGAAAAGATTTGTTTTATTCCCCACTCAGCCTGGGTATGAACTTGTCTATGGTTGCCATGGGGGCCAGAGAAAAGACGCGTAATCAGATTCAGGATGTACTGGGGTTTGCAGATGCCTCCATCTCAGATGTAAACGAGTATTACCAGAAATTGAGTACTATCCTTTCCGGCATAGATCCGGCGGTCATTTTTGAAAATGCCAACTCCATCTGGGTACAGGAGGACTTTCCTGTGAAATCCGACTTCCAGGAAGGGCTCAGTACCTATTATTCTGCCGATTCCCGTGTAGTCAATTTCAAAACCAAAGCAGCACAGCAGGCCATTGAAAAATGGTGCAGTGAAAAGACACACGGACGCATAGACAAGATAGACGAACTGTCGCCCAACACCGTTGTCACCTTAATCAATGCGTTATATTTCAAGGGAGCATGGGGAGTAGAGTTTGGTAAGAAGTTGGAGGAGAAACCGTTCACTCATTCAGACAACAACACGACAACGGAGTCGTTCTTCAGTGGAGGAGTTATAGTCGGCTATGAGCAGACAGAGCAACTCGCGGCGATATCCATTCCGTTCTCGAACTTTTTGGACTTTACCTTTAATTTCATCGTATTCCTGCCGAAGCAAGTTAGCAGCGGCAAGGAGATGGGGGCGCTCCTGGAACAGGATGGCCAGTTATTAATAGACGCTCTGACTACGAACGAGCCCGATTTTGTGCGCGTTTCCTTGCCCAAATTTACTATCCAGCAGAACCAGTATCTGAGGACAGTTTTAACCAGCCTCGGGGTAAAGGATGCGTTTGACAAGGATTTGAGCGACTTTACGGGCATATCCGACAAGAAACCGCTGTGGATTGACGATATCGCACAGTACACCTGGCTGGCGGTAGACGAGACGGGCTGCGAAGCCGCCGCTGCAACTCTTGAAACTCTTCTCTGGGCCAATCTAGACGCCCCTGAACCTCCTACTTTTATCGCCGACCGTCCTTTTGCCTTTGCCATTCAGGAGAAAACTACCGGCGCTCTGCTCTTTATGGGTGTTAAGCAGTAGTAACGTTAATGAAACAGATTCCCGCCGTCAACACCTATAGTCAGTTCTGGTCGTTTCATGGCTAACTCACCGTCATCTCACATTCTGCACAGTGGAAATCCAGGCGGATGCGCTTTCCTCCGTTCACCAGGTACAAAGGCTCCGCTTTCTGGGCCTTTCCCTGTTTGGGGCAGAGACCCAGTTCGTGGCGGATGCAGTACTTGCTGCGCATGAGTTCCGCACCGTCCCGGTGGGTGAGTTCATAGGCATCTTCCACCGCAGAAGCGCCGCGGCTCTCATAAAGTGTGCGGTCCAGGGAATTGGCCGCATTGGCCTTGTAGGAGAGCGGCCCTTGGATTCGGACCTCCGCTCCGACGGCTCCCCGCTGCAGCGGCAACGCGTTCACCGGCAGCTTGTCCAGTTCCTCCGCCAGGGAGCGGCGGATGCCGTTGAGGAAAGACGCCGGCATAAACGGCAGCGTTCCTTCCACTTCCACGGCCGACACGGAAAAGGTGTAATGCCCGCTGGT
>Ga0310691_10008935_pt1 | contig 10243 bp, 7 predicted proteins | sample 176DNAGHGlowgp2_FD_203887 | JGI IMG/M metagenome (GOLD analysis project Ga0310691, IMG submission 203887) | Sheep rumen microbial communities from Palmerston North, Manawatu-Wanganui, New Zealand - 1766 DNA GHGlow gp2 (v2) (version 2) | ecosystem: Host-associated > Mammals > Digestive system >...
AAAATCCTAATGCCGAGAATACATACCAGGCCGAGGTTTGTCCGTTGTCCTCGTCACCGCAATAGCCGTCGGGCGTAGCCTGATACAAGCGGCGCATCACCTCATGCACCCAGTATTGAGCCTTGTGCGGCTGGCCGGCGTAGTCATAGAGGTAGATCATGTGCTGTATCGGCTGGTTGCCGTGGGCATAGTTGCCCATGCCCATGATTTGCATCTCGCGTATCTCGTGGATGACCGTGCCGCCATAGTAACTGGCATCGAACGCCGGCGGCAGGGCGAACACTGAGTCGAGCATAGCGCAGAAGGCCTCGTTGCCACCCATCAGATTGATCAGCCCCTGCGGATCGTGGAACACGCTCCATGTATAATGCCAAGCGTTGCCCTCGGTGAAGTCGCCGCCCCACTTCAGGGGATTGAAAGGTGACTGCCACTCGCCATTAGCCTTGCGGCCTCGCATCAGGCGCGTGGTGGGGTCGAACAGGTTGCGGTAGTTCTGGGCACTGCGCTCGTATGCGACCCACTCGCTAGCCGGACGGCCCAGTCTGCGTCCCACCTGGGCGATGCACCAGTCATCGTAGGCATACTCCAATGTGCGCGCCGCGCTCTCGTTGATGCCCACATCGCACGGCACATAGCCCAGGCTGTCGTAGTGCTGCCACCCCAGGCGGCCCGTCGACCGCACGGTGGGGTGCACGGCATGGGCACCGTGGGTCAGAGCCTCCCACAGCGTGGCGGCATCATCGGCGCTCACCAGAATGTCGTTAATGATGGCGTCGGCCACCACTGCGGCCGAGTTGTTGCCCACCATGCAGTCGCGGTGGCCGGGGCTGGCCCACTCGGGCAAGAAACCGCTCTCGCGGTAGGCATTGGCCAGACCAGCCAGCATCTTCTCGCTCTGGTCGGGATAGACCAGGTTGAGCAGCGGGAACAGGCTGCGGAACGTATCCCAGAAGCCCGTGTCGGTGAACAGATAGCCCGGCAAAACTTGCCCGTTGTAGGGGCTGTAATGCACCGGTTGGCCCTGTGCGTTGATTTCATAGAAACTGCGTGGGAACAGCAGTGCCCGATAGAGGCAGGAGTAGAACGTGCGCAGATTGTCTACATTATTGTCCTGCACCTCGATGCGCCCCAGCACGTCGTTCCAGCGGTCGCGTCCGTCGGCCATCACTTGGTCGAAGCAGCGTGTGCCCAATTCTTGCAGGTTGAGCAGGGCTTGCTCTGGGCTGATGAACGAGGCGGCGATGCGAGCATGCACCAGCCGGGTGTCGTCGGCAAAGCCCACGATGGCTCCCGCATGGCCGGCGGTGGCCTCCATGCGGTCGGTAGCAATGGTGCCGTCGCTGACGGTGGCGCAATAAGTTAGTGGCTGGTCAAACTCGATGACAAACCACAGCTTGAATCCCTCGGGCACACCGCCGCTGTTGCGCGTTGAGTAGCCCGTGACGCGCCGCCGATCGCGGTCGATGGTCACCTGCGACCCCTTGTCGAAGGGGTCGATGACCACATAGTGCCCAGCGGCTTGTGGGAACGTGAACCGCATCATGGCAGCCCGCTCGGTGGGTGTGACCTCGGCCTTGATGTCATGGTCGGCGAGATAGACGCTGTAGTAGTAAGGTCGCGCGTCCTCGGCCTTGTGCGAGAACCAGCTGGCGCGCTCGTCCTGGTCGAAACGTGGCATACCGGTGATGGGCATGATGCTGAGCTGGCCGTAGTCGTTGATCCACGGGCTGGGCTGGTGGGTGAGTTTGAGGCCACGCAAGTGGTGGGCGGTGTAGGTGTAGGTCCACCCGTCGCCCATGCGGCCCGTCTGCGGCGTCCAGGCATTCATGCCCCATGGCATGGCCACGGCGGGGTAGGTGTTGCCCGCCGACAGCTCGTAGCTCGACATCGTGCCCATCAGCGTGTTCACATAGTCCACCGGCTCGCCGGCCCAGGCTAGGAGCAATGCACAAAGCGCATAGCACAGTGCGCAATGACGTTTTAGTTCACGATAATAACCGCGCTGCACGTTGGTAGATCGTTTCATTGGTAATCCGCTGCGTTGGAAGGGGGCAGTATGCCTAGTTGCCACAACTTTAAACTATGAACTAAAAACTTTCACGTCCTATTCCACAATGCTCTCGGCGAATTCGCTGATCTTGACCAGCCATGGGCCGCGCTCGCGCAGGATGTAGTAGCGCTGGCACTCGCTGCCGCCCTGGCGGATGTAGAACTCCAGGCTGTTGTCCCATGTGTTGTGCATGATGGCCATGATCTCGGGCTCGCAGTACTCGCCGTAGTCGTAGGCCATCCAGGCATGCATCGGCTTGCCGTCGTCGGTGCGCTCGCCGCCGGGAACGATCATCGCATAGTCGTCGAAGGCCTCCTCCAGTTCGCCCTCCTTGACCACGATGAGGCTGAACAGCATGTTGTCCTCTTGGGGAGCAAATCCGACGAGCCACACGCTCATCTCGCCCATCGTGGCCAGCCACTTGGTCGACGTGACCTTGCGGCCATGATAGCGCTGGTTGATCTGTTGCCAAACATAGCTGTTGTCGCTGCGGCTCAGGGTTACCTCGGGCTCGCCATACAGCCAGCGGCTGAACTGCTGCGGCGTGTGGGTGTCCAGAAACTCGTGGTTGACCACAATGGCGGTGATCTGCGAGTCGTTGTAGCCGCGGAACATCTTCTTGACGACGGCCGGGTCGGTGAGCTTGTACTCATAGCGGTAGCCCACCGCGTCCTGCCACTGGCGGTTGAACTTCACGGCATTGACGTGAGGCTTGAAAATCATGCGGTCGCGCTTGGCGGCATCGGGCACAGCATTGTCGCTGGCTGCTCTGAACACGTTCTGCGCCTGTATGGGCGTGACCCACAGCGGGTTGTGGCGCACGGTCATGTCGTCGGGGCTGATCCACTCGCCCATCTTGTAGATGGGCTGCCATTCGGTATTGTCTTGCTGCACGGCCATGCCCATGTAGGTGCCGATGACCTCCACGCCTCGGCTGGTGTGCTTGTAGACCAGTTGCAGCTGCTCGTCGCATGTGCTCAGGCACAGGCAGTCGTCCAGAATCTCGCCGTCGACATTAGCCTTGAGGGCGCAGAACTTCTCGGGCAGGTAGCCATGATACATCTCGGTGAACTCTTCCTGCATCTGTTCCAGGCAGTTGTAGTAGATGCGGCCAATCCAGGCAGTCTCGTCGTCAAAGTAGAACGCTCCGTCGATAACCGTGGCCTGCCCCAGCAGTGCCACCGCCATCATGATTAGGGTGATAGTTTTCTTCATAAAATACGGCAATTGATGGTTATTATTTCGTTGCAAATATAGCAATATCTTGACAAATAAACAAAAAAATTTGGTCTTTTCGTGACTTTGCCGTAAATTTGCCAAATAAATTTGTACCCATGAAGAAAGTTTCGATACTCATACCTTGCTACAATGAGGAGCAGTCGCTTCCCATGCTATATGCACGCCTAGCCGAGTTGTGCCGTTCGTTGCCGCAATACGACTGGGAAATCCTGCTCATCAACGATGGCAGCAGCGACAACACATTGGCTGCCATCAGGCAGTTGCGTCAGCAGGACAAGCGAGTGTGCTATATCGACCTGTCGCGCAACTTCGGCAAGGAGTGCGCCATGCTGGCCGGCTTTGACCACGTGACGGGCGACTGCGTCATCATCCTGGATGCCGACTTGCAGCAGCCCCCCGAGTCCATACCACACATGCTCGAGTTGTGGGAGCAGGGCTATGAGGACGTGTACGCGCGGCGACTATCGCGTTCGGGCGAGTCATGGTTGCGGCGCAAGTTCTCGCTGTGGTTCTACGGCTTGTTGCAGAAGTTCTCAAAGGATGATGTGCTGCGCAATGTGGGCGACTTCCGCTTGCTCGACCGCAAGTGCATCGACGCGTTGCGGCAGGTGCGTGAACAGGAGCGCTACACCAAGGGGCTGTTTGTCTGGATTGGCTATCGCAAGATTGAGGTCACCTACGAGCAGGCCGAGCGCGCCGTGGGCAAGAGTTCATTCAGTTTTCTCAGGCTGCTCAATCTTGCCATCGACGGCATCACCTCGTTCTCGACGGCACCGCTGCGCATCTCCACTGTCATTGGTCTCATCGTTTCGCTCTCGGCGTTGGCCTATATGCTCTATGTCTTCGTCAAGACACTCGTGATGGGTGGCGACCCCGTGCAGGGATTCCCCACGCTCATCATCGTCATGCTCTTCTTGGGCGGAGTGCAATTGCTCTCGCTCGGCATCATCGGCGAATACCTGGCCCGCATCTTCAACGAGACCAAGAACCGCCCCGTCTATCTCATCCGTGAGAAGGCCATGAATCAAGAGTAATCACTTGCACCGCTATGTATCACAGTCAGATATCCAGTGCACCGCAGATGATGGAGGCGATTCAGGAGTTGGGGTTCGTGCCTCTGCTCGATAGCGGCATACCGGGATTCTCGGCCGAGGAGATGGTCGACGAGGATTGCCGCTATGTGGTCTACGACGATGGTTGGGACTGGCCCATGTGGAAGTGGAAAGGCCCCATCATCAACGAGGGCGGCTGTGTCTATGGCAAGTTTTTTGACAAGAAGGCGGGGTACATCAGCTTGGACTGGTGGCCCGACTTCAGCAACTGGCGGCGCAGTGTCAATCCCATGCCCGAGGAGGGCAGCATCGAGGAGGCCATCTTGCTCACTCTGCAGGAACATGGCAGCCTCATCACCCGCGAGTTGCGCAGTGCTTGCGGCTTCACCGGACCCAAGATGCGCAGCCGCTTTGATGCCTACGTCACCCGCCTGCAGATGGCGTGCCGCATTGTCACCGAGGACTTCGTCTATCCTCGTGACCGCCATGGACGCGAATACGGCTGGGGATGGTCGCTGCTCACCACACCCGAGCGGCTCTATGGGCGCGATGCCTGTCATTGCGACCGTTCGCCACAAGACTCCCGTGACCTCATCTTGAAGCACCTGCACGGCATCCTCCCCAACGCCACCCCTCAGCAACTGCTCAAACTCATCTAAACACAACAAAGACTCCCCACCATGAGGAGCCTTTATTATAGGGAGCTAACTCGCCGCTCGTTGTTCGTCGCTCGTTGTTCGTTGCACGTCGCTCGTTGTTCGTTGCTCGTCGCTCGTAACTAGCAACTCGTAGCTCGTAACTCGTAGCTCGTAACTTTACTTAATCACCTTCTTGCCATTCTCAATGACGATGCCGCGGTAGCTCTCGCTCACAGGCTGGCCCAGCAGATTGTAGCGGCCAGTGCTCTTGACGGCGTCGCTCTTGACCTCATCGATGGCAACATTGACTCCGGCAGGCATGTAGTGAACCTCGCCCAGTGATGCGTCATCGGCCTTGTCGACAATCACCTCGGCAATGTGCTCAGCGTCCTGAACTTCTACGCTCCAGGTGTTGCCCTGAGCCCAACTGTCGTTGGCGGTGTTGTTGTACCAGTCATACTGCACAAACGGGTCGCCGTTGCCATTGTTGATAAACACGTTCCCGCCAGGATTGTAGTCCTCGGCAGTGGGATCCTCGACCTTACCGGCGTTGATGTCAACATTGCCGATGACGGTCACGCCCCACACGTTGCCCTCGATGTGGTTGTCCTTCATGTAGGCCTTGGCAATCAAGGTGGCCGAGTTGCAAGTGATGTTCAAGCCACTACCGCCCTGGTTGGGGTTGGCGATGTACTTGTTGTTGAGCACGGTGTTGCCCTCAATCACCACATAGCCGGGACCGGTCAGCGTGATGCCATACGAGCAGTCCTCGACAAAGTTGTTGCGGACATACAGGGTACCTGTGGGCGGGTTGCCCAGCAGGCATGCCAGGGCGATGCCACCAGAGCGAGTGTTCTCGGCGGGGCCATGGATCTCGTTATCCTCAATGCAGATGTCGTAGGGACCTGTTGCACTCATGTTGATGCCTGGATACAGACGAGTACTGGTGTTGGGCTTGTTGATGGTGTTGCCCTTGATGGTGATGCCGCAAGCCACATTGGCACCACTTGCCGCAGCCGACAGCGAAGGATTGTTGAACACGCAGTCCTGAATCAAGTTGCCCTTGCTCAGGCTGGTGAAGTTAATCACAGCATTGCCGCCCTTGGCGTTGTGGTCGTTGAAGGTGCAGCCAGTGGCGGTCAGACAGCCATTCTCGGTGCCGTTGCCATAGTTAATGTTCACATAGTTGAAAGTGCAGCCTGTCAGTGTAGCCGACGCACCTTCTTGATACATGCGGATGCCTTTAGCCGTTTCCTCCGAGCCCTCGGCCGCACCGAAGGTCGCATTTGTGGCGGTCAGGTTGCCGTTGATCTCAATCTGTGCGCCTCCTGCAAAGAGCAATGTTTCGCCATCGTTGACCACGATGTCGCCATTGACGGTGAGATAGTTCTTGCTGAGCACGATGTTGTTGTCATCAAAGCCGATGCCATCAACGCCCTCGGGCAACGAAGCGGGAAGCGTGATGACGTATGCGCCATCGACAACGGCAACACCACTGCCATCTTCCATTACGGGTACTAGCGTGGCCAAGTCGGCCAGCGTGTAAGTCTTGGCTTGTGCAAGCAGGGCACATGCCATCAGACCGAGTGTAAAGATTTTCTTCATGTGTTGTTGGGTTTGGTTGTTAATAAAGATTTTGCGCTGTGATTTTGGGCAATTACTCAAAATCACAGCGCAAAGATAGTAAAACTTTCACACATCAACAAATATTCAGCTGAAACCTATGGTTGTCGGTTTTCAGTTATCAGTTATCAGTAATTAGTTGTTGGTCGTCGCTGAAAGCCGAAAACCGAGAACCGAAAACCCTACCGATTCTGCTCAACTTGCTTGATGAGCGCGTAGTTGAACCGTTCAAGGTCGGTCAGCACCACAGGGCGACTACTCTTTTTGTACCACGGCTGCGCATCGAAGTAGGCTTGCGTCTTGGGATCGCTGAAGGTGTCGCCATGACGGGCATAGATCTCTCCGCGCATCAGCGTGAGCACCTCTTTGGGGAACAATCGCAGCATCTGGTGTGTCAGCGGAATCACCGAGGCAAATGCCCACTTGCCTTCAAGTCCCTCGTAAGGGTTCTGGACATGGGTGACCGGGGTGTTGTCTTCGACACGTGGGTTGTGGTCGACAAACTTCTCGTCATGCAGCACGTTAATGAGTAGCCCGTCGATAGTGGGGGTCACGCGCCACATCATCGGACCCATTAGGGCACCGGCACCGCCGCCGCCAGGCACTTTGTCATACTTAGGGCTGCTAGGGTTGCCATGGCTCACACGCCCGTCACCATAGAGGATGCTCAGGGCCGTGAAGTCATTCTCGGGGCGGAAACTGACGTATACGCCTGGGTCGGTGTGCCAAGCTTCGCCGCTATAGAATGGCATCTTAGGGCCAAACACCACATTGTTGCCGTTGGGCGTTGTGTAGTTTCCTGCCAGCACTTGCTGCAACAGCAACACCCATGTGCCACGATTATACTCATCGGCAGTGACCATGTAATAGGCACTGATGGGCTGTCCCTGACCATTGCGCTCCACCATCATCACGTGACCACCCAGTCGCTCGACGGTGATTGCGCTTTTGTTGCGCACCTTGCTCACTTTTGAGCCCTTGACGTTGAGCACTGTGATGGGGTCGTCAATCTCTTGCGGATTGTCGCACTGGGGACTGAAGCCAATCTCGTGCGACTCGTCATCATAGTCCGCCTCAAACACAACGAATCCGTTGGTCCAGAAGTGGTCTTCATCCAGCAACCACTTCTTGTTGGACAACACTTGCCGCTTGTCGTTGCGGCTTTTCAAGTCGTTTGCGATGTTGTCGCGCATGGCTTGAGCACCATCGCGGGTGTCCCACATTCCGCGCACAAAGCCGCGGTCAATCTGTGCTTGTCCTTGCAGGCACATTGCCATTAGGCCCATAATCATCAATAGTTTCTTCATATCAGTGTTTTCATTAATAAAATCGTTCACTCAATGCACAATGAATAATTCTCAATGTACATCAATGCCATCAAAGATGATTTCGGTGATGGCGGTGTCGTGATATTTTGTACCAGGGTAGACAGCAACAATCTCAAAGCGCAGTTGCCACTTGGCGGCATCAGAGTTATTGTAGCCCAATGTGCCCACCTCGAAGCATTGCATATCGCGTGTGTCTTCAAGGTCTAGGATGGCCAGCGGTTTGCCCTCATACCAGATGCGCAACTGCTTGACACGGTTGTTCTCGCGCCATGCTTTCTCGCTCTTGACATAGCCATTAAGGATTTTGACCGTGGTGATGCGTGGACATCCGCCCGGAAACTCATAGGTCAGCGACTCGCCGATGCCCGGACCGTCGGCACCCTCGACCCATGCTGTGGTGTGGTCAAAGTCGTGGGCATTGTTGGGACCATAGTTGATCGTGCGACTAGCGGGCAGGCTACTGCTGGCGGTAATCGTGTCGATAACGCCACCACAATACCAACTGCACTTGCCACTATACAGATCGTCAAAGACCGCATTGTCCTCGACAATCTGTTCCGAGCGTTGAACTTCGGTAGGGGTGAGGTCGCGGTTGTTCGAGGTTTCAACCAAGCGGATATATTCGGTCATGACCGCATCGCTTGGCAAGGCATACTTCTCACTTGGTGCGATGTGACGCACCTGAGCCACAGTGGTCAGTGCCAGCAATGACAACACAAAAAGGGATATAGTTCTCATGAAGCAATTAATAATTTAGAATTTAGAATGCAAAGGTAGTAATTTATTTTAAAAATTAGCAAAAATCGTACCAGAACTTATCAGTTCCGCATTTTTTTATTGTTGATTGTTAATTCTTAATTATTCCTTCTCTTGGATGCTGTTGACGATGAGGGCTATGGCACCGTCGCCCGTGACGTTGCACGCTGTGCCGAAACTGTCCATTGTGATGTAGAGTGCAATCATCATGGCTTGCTGCTCGGCATTGAAGCCCAAGATGCTCTGCAACACACCCAGGGCGGCCATGATAGCACCGCCAGGCACACCTGGAGCGGCAACCATCATCACACCCAGCATCATGATAAATCCCACAAAGGTACCGAACTCGATGGGAGCGCCCTGCATGAGCAGCAACGCTACGGCACAGGCTGTAATCTTCATCGCACTGCCCGACAAGTGGATGGTGGCACACAGCGGCACCACAAATCCTGCGATGCCCTCACGCACACCATTGAGTTGGGTCTGCTTGAGCGTTACGGGGATGGTGGCTGCGCTACTCGAGGTTCCCAATGCAGTGAAGTAGGCTGGCAGCATCGTCATCAGGGCCTTGAATGGATTGCGCCTTGCAATGGCACCGGCGATGCAGTATTGAACCACCAACAGGATGATGTGCATGGCAAAGATGATGCCGATAATCGAAATGAACACCTTAACGATGTGCCATGCCTGGCCAGTGTGAGCCATGCTCATGAAGATACCCATGATGTAGAGTGGCAGCAGCGGAATCAGTGCCACCTCAATGGTCTTGGCCACAATGTCGCGAAACTCACCGAAGCCGCGCTTGAGTGACTCAGACCCGAAGTGGGCGATACCCAATCCCATCGCAAACGAGAGCACCAGTGCACTCATCACATCCATCAGTGGCGGAATATTGATGGTGAAAAATGGTTCAATCTTAGCCTCGTCGGCGGCTATCTGTGCTGCAGCGGCAGGATCAATCAGGTGAGGGAACACACTGATACTGGTAGCATAGGAGAATAAGCCTGAGAATACAGTGTCGCCGTAGGCAATCAGTGCCGTGATGAGCAGCAACTTGCCCGCGCCCTTGCCAATGTCGGCAATGGCTGGTGTCACCAAGCCCACAATGATGAGCGGGATGAGAAACGACAAGAAGTTGCTGAACACACTGTTGAATGTCACAAACAAGCGTACAGACCACTGGGGCAAGACATTGCCCAGCAATACACCCAGGATGATGGCGATAATCACCCGCACAAGCAACGGAATCTTTTTCAAGAATTTCATGATTGTTTTTTTCAATTTGACTCACAAAATTAAGCAAATTCTGTCATTGCTCCAAATTTTCACTTATAACGACGGGTACGGGCATCGTCAATGACCCCGTTCCAGTTCAATCCATGAGCAAAGTCATATGCATTGCCGTCGCTGTCGGTGTGGGGGCACATGTCGCGCGGCGCATCCTCGCACTGCGACTCGACGGTTTCCATGTTGGATGGCATTTGAAAGGGGAGCAATCCCTGTGGCTCAAACTTGCCGGCAATGATGTCGAGTATAGCCTTGTTCTGCACACCGAAG
>Ga0310691_10008936_pt1 | contig 10242 bp, 10 predicted proteins | sample 176DNAGHGlowgp2_FD_203887 | JGI IMG/M metagenome (GOLD analysis project Ga0310691, IMG submission 203887) | Sheep rumen microbial communities from Palmerston North, Manawatu-Wanganui, New Zealand - 1766 DNA GHGlow gp2 (v2) (version 2) | ecosystem: Host-associated > Mammals > Digestive system >...
GCTCGTGGATGTTCTGAAGGGCAAAAGTATCCGTGGCGCACTCTTTGCAGTCAAAGCAAAGCGCAATGCCCTGGGCGATGCCGATGTAGTCCACGGTACTCTTTTGGTCAAAATACGCCAGGGTGATATGCCGGCTTTGACGGTCGATATCAATGGGCGTAATCGGCGTCGGAATCTTCTGCACAAGTGCGGTTCCGCGCTCTTTGTACATCTCGTTGGTACGGTTTATGATGTCCTCAAACAGGGATCCCCGAAGTCCTCGGGATTTCCAGGTAGCCATGGTTCCCCTCCTGATTCGCGGGCAGCTCGCCCGCAAGCAATTCGGCAAATGCATCCGGCACTAGTCCGGTAATCGTCTCTCCGGCAAGTTCCGACAGGCTTTCCGGCAGGCCTTCCGGGAAGCGGTACGCATAGGCAAACAGTTGCTGCCCGTGGAGATGGTACCGGGTGCGGTAATATGCGACGATGTCTTTGTCTTCCGGCATGTATTTCGGGTCCCCGAGAACCGGGAAGCCGAGATATTTCATCACGCTTCGAATCTGGTGCGATTTACCGGTGTAAAGGCGGATGCGGACAAGCGTCGCACGCTTGCTTGACGAAACCGGCCAGACGCCGGTGTGAATCACGGAAGCTCCGTCGCGCGCATCTTTGCTGACGGTCACCGTATTGGTTGCCTCGTCCTTTGTGAGATACAGCGTGACATCCGCGCTTTTCGTAAGGATTCCCGCCACGAAGGCAAAGTAGTATTTTTCGACGTTTCGGTTGCGGAGGACTTCCGCCATGCCCTGGGCTCCGGCAAGGGTTTTTGCAAACCACACGATCCCTGCGGTGTTTCGGTCAAGGCGATTGCAGATTCCGGGTTTAAATTTCCGAACAGTCTCCTCCGTGAGATCCCCGCGGTCCATCAGATATTGCAGGGCCTGCTCATTCAGGGATTCGAGACCTGAATCGTCCTTTTGGGAAAGAACGCCGGCGGGTTTGAACACCGCCATCAAATGCTCGTCCTCATAGACGATCTGCTCTTCCGTAAGGGGTCGTTCGGAAAACCGCACAACCGAAGCGGCACCCGCGCCGCTCATCTTTGCAAAGGTTTCGTCGGAGAAAAAGACCGTGACAACGTCACCCGGCGACAGCATTTCGGACCCTTCCGCCCGGCTGTGATTTAAGGTGATGTTTTTCTTGCGAAGCATCTTGTACGTAAAGCCCGTTCCGGCGTTCGGAAGGAGTCTCGCAAGATACTTGTGAAGCCGCTGACCGGCCTCTTCCTTTGCAATGGTAAACTCTTTCATTCGGGTATCCTCATACCAAAATCATCCGGATAAACTCCGTGATTTCCTCCGGAATCGCCTCATCCCGGTCAGCTAGCGACGAGATCCGGTCGCCAAATTCCTGCACCGAGTGGAAAATGTGCATATGCACGGTCACACCGCGCTTTTTCAGCGAATCCGTAAAATACGGAATGATGTCTTCCTGATTCTTTTCCTTTGCGTTCAGCGCAAGGGCCACAAGCTCCTTGCCGCATACATACAAAGTATCCAGATGCATGATGTGTTTTGACGATGTAAACACCAGGTCGGAGTACAAAAGCGCTTTCTCCGATGCCTTATCTTCGAGCTCCCGGTAGGAATCCGCGTCAAAGGATTTGTACGGCAGGAAAAGGATGAGATTCACCAGGGATTTGGCGCCGGGAAGCGCTCCCAGCACTGCGAAAACCGTGAGAAGGTTTTTGGTGCTCTTTGTGGTAAGATATCCCGCGACAAACAAGCCGATGGATACAAACAGAATGACAAGCGTAATCAGAAGCTGCATCCGTTTTTTGCGGCGGATATATCCGTTTGTCCCCTTCACTATATGCATACTGCCTCCTTCGGCCCTAAAAGCTCCGTAAAACTGCGAATATGGTATTCCGAGCGGGCGATGATTTCGTCCATCTGCTCCTCGGAATGAACATCGTACACCGAGCAGACCCGCATTCCCGCATTGTGACCGGCTTCGATTCCCGCGATGATATCCTCAAACACCATACATTCGGACGGGTCTACTCCGAGATCGTTTGCCACCAGAAGATAAATGTCCGGGGCCGGCTTTCCGCGCTTGATCTCACAGGCGGAATGGATGCTGTCCATGTACTCCCGAAGACCGGTAGCGTCTAAAACCGCATCGAGAAGCGGCCAGGAGTTTGACGTGGCGATTCCGGTTTTTACGCCCCGTTCGCGAAGGCTCGTCAGGTATTCCAAAACACCGGGCTTCACAGACACCTTCGTGCGGTAATATTCCATTGCCATGTCGTTCCATTCGTTCTGAATCTCCGTCAGGGATTCGGGAATTCCGAAGTGTTCCTTAAAGTAGATTGCGGTCTCGTGAAAACTAAGCCCCTCAATCGCCTGCTGCAGGCCCTCCTCGTAGCGAAGGCCGTGCCTTTTCAAATATTCGATGTCGATATCGCGCCACATCCACATGGAATCCACAATGGTGCCGTCCAGATCGAAGATGGCTGCGCGAAATCCTTCCTTTGTCATTCGTTTCCTCCGATTATTTCACGGAACTTCCGAAGGTCTTCCGCCGAAAGTTCACGATATTCGCCTTCTTTAAGGTCTTGCGGCAGACTCATGCCGCCCATGCGGATCCGCCGAAGATACAACACCTCGCTGCCCACGGCGGCAACCATGCGCTTTACCTGGTGGAATTTGCCCTCGGTAATCGTCAGGGAAAGCTCGGTGGTCTGCGCTGTCGCATCTGCTGAGAGAACCTTCACCTTCGCGGGTGCCGTCGTAAAATCCCCGAGGTCCACACCCGTGCGAAGCGGTGCGACGGTATCGTCCGTAAGAATTCCGCGGCATACCGCAATATATTCCTTCTCCACATGTTTCTTCGGCGACAGCAGCTCGTGGGAAAGCGCTCCGTCGTTTGTAATCAACAACAGGCCTTCCGTATCGATATCGAGCCGCCCCACCGGAAAATACTTCTCCTTATCAATCCCGGAGATTAAATCCAGCACAGTCTTCTGTTTTTTGTCTCTTGTGGCAGAAAGAACGCCCGCGGGCTTATTCAAGAGAAAATAGCGGAACTGCGCATAGGCAAGGGGACGGCCCTCGAGAGCCACGACCTCGGCCTCCGGGTCCGTCTTCCGCTCCGGATCGTTTGTGCGCACACCGTCAATCGTTACGCGCCCGGCGCGGATTGCGTCTTTTGCCTGTTTGCGGCTCAGTTCCGGAACCAGTTCCGTCAAAAGCCGGTCCAATCGATACTTCATACCGTCTCCGTCACATCATGCGCCATCCCGGAAGATAGCGGTTCTTCACCATATCGCCCTTGACACGGACGAATCCAAGCGGAAATCCGTCGACACAAACCAACGCCTGGCCGTCGGAAAGCTTTTTGCCGGGGTCGATGGATTCGCATTTTAAGTAGCGGACGACGCCCGGGTCGTCTGCTGTCATATTGTAAACATTCGGATACTCCGCGGAGCTAAGCCCCATGGCGCAGGCCTGGCTCGGCTCAAAGCGGTCCTTCTTCGCTTCGCCGAGGAACCACCCGGTGCGAAGCACGCGAAGGCCCTTTACATCCGGCATTGCGGACGGAACGGCGTAGACGCGCTCCCCGTCGATACGGATTGTTTTATCGGCCCACTTCGGGGCTTTCCGGGCTTCGGGGTCAATACTGTTAAGCCAGTCTGTCAAAGCCTCGGGAAGACGCTCTGCACGCGGCTGCGAGGCGTTCCTGCCGCCGCGGCGGAATTTGCCGAAGGATTCCTGCGAAGAAGCTGCAGGAAGCTCGTAAGCGCTCTCCTTCTTGCGGAACAACGCCACAAAATGCCCTTCGCCTTCGAGTTTGTGCGGGAACAGCCGCACGCACTTCGTGACTTCCGGCAACGGTTCCTGCATCCACTCAGGTCTTCCGTGCAAAAAGCCGTAGCTTTCGTAATCCGCTTCCCGACCTTCGGGAATTGCGGAAACCAGTTCCATCTCCGGGAAGGACGAAAGCACATAGGAAACGGTCTCCTCGTCCTCCATCGGGGAGAAGGTGCAGGTGGAATACAAAAGCATTCCGCCGGGCTTTAACATGCGGATTGCCTGTGGAAGAATCTCGCGCTGCAGGTTTCTGTAATATTCGGTTCCGTACTGCTCCCAGTTCCGCATAATGGCGGGCTGCTTACGGAACATTCCCTCGCCGGAACAGGGCGCATCCACCAAAATCTTGTCAAAGAACTCCGGAAACCGCTCCGAGAGCTTCTCGGAGGATTCGCTGGTGACTAAGATGTTCGTTGCGCCGAAGAGTTCCAGGTTTTTCAAAAGTGCTTTCGCTCTTGTCGCCGAGATGTCGTTAGCGACCAAAAGGCCCGTGCCCTTTAACTTGGATGCCAGCTCGGTGCTCTTACCGCCGGGGGCTGCGCACAGATCAAGCACGCGGTCGCCCTCGGAAACAGGCAAAAGGCTTGCGGGCGTCATCGCGGAAGGCTCCTGCAGATAATACAGGCCCGCATAGTAATACGGATGCTTTGAGGGAGCATCCGTATATTCGTAATAGTATCCGTTCGAAATCCAGGGGACTCTCGTAAGCGTAAACGGCGCGACCCCGGCAAATTCTTCCGCCGAGACCTTGCCCGTGTTTACCCGGAGCGCGGAGCTCACATTTTTCGAGAGGCACGCAACATAAGCCCGGAATTCCTCCTCCCCGAGCATGTCACGCATCCGTTGTTCATAAGCCTTCGGAAGGTTCAACGATTGTCCTCCTTACTGTTACACCGTTGTCTGCGCACGGTAGCCTTCGGCGATGATATCCAGTTCCGTCGCAAAATGCCGCAGCTTCTCGATGTCCTTCTCCTCGTAAATTCGGAAGAATTCCTCCTGAATGCGCACAGCTTCGCGGTGGGAAGCGAATTTGTAGAGATTCTGAATCGTGAGCAGGATATCGTTGACGATGCGTTCCTCCTCAAATCTCTGCTCTCTTGCGGCGGTAATCTCATCGCGGATTTCCGAGAGCTCGCGGTCGGTGTTGATCATCTCGTCCGCAACCACCTGCAGGCGGTCCTTCAGTTCCTCCGGGATGTTGCTGCGGTATTTGTACTGAAGCGAATGCTCAATCGTCGACCAGCAGTTCATGCCAAGCGTACGAATCTGAATCTCAGCATTTAACGTCTTCGGGCCATCTAACATCTGTACGGTGTATAAAATCTTCATGTGATAGCTGCGATAACCGCTGGATTTCGGCTCAGCGATGTAATCGCTCTCACTGACAACCTTAAGGTCATCGCGGCGCTTGATCATGTCCGCAACCACATAGCAGTCCTCCACGAACTGGCAGATGAGGCGGATGCCCGCGATATCGGACATCTCCTCCTCGAGGCGCTCAAGAGGAATCTTTTTGCGGCTGCATTTTTCGACGATGCTTGCGATGGTTTTGACACGACCGGTCACAAGCTCAATCGGGCAGTAATCATCCTGCTTCCGCAGGGATTTCTGAATATGCGTAAACTTCGTAACGAGCTCATCCACGGCCAGTGAATAGGGCTCCAGAATCTCTCTCCACAGTTGTATTTCCATATCTCTCTCCTCGTCCTTTCGGGACTAGTTCTTAAAGCTGTGAATCGGCGCGGGAATTCGACCCTTGCGGTTCACAAACGCGCTGCAGTCAAAGGTGTTCACCGGCATGATCGGCGCATATCCGAGAAGTCCGCCGAACTCCGCCTGATCGCCCACCGTCTTGCCGATGACGGGAATCAAACGAACCGCTGTGGTCTTCTGGTTCACCATTCCGATGGCCATCTCGTCGGCGATGATGCCGGAGACGGTTGCCGCACTCGTGTCTCCGGGAATGGCAATCATATCCAGTCCCACGGAGCAGACACAGGTCATGGCCTCCAACTTCTCAAGGGTAAGGCAACCGGCGTTGACCGCGTCGATCATACCCTGATCTTCACTCACGGGGATGAATGCACCGCTCAGGCCGCCCACATAGGATGACGCCATAACGCCGCCCTTTTTCACCTGGTCGTTAAGAAGCGCGAGGGCTGCGGTGGTTCCCGGTGCCCCCGGATGTTCGAGGCCGATCTCCTGCAAAATCTCTGCGACAGAATCGCCGACGGCAGGGGTCGGAGCCAGAGAAAGATCCACGATGCCGAAGGGAACGGAAAGCATCTCGGAAGCCCGCTTCGCCACCAACTGACCAACGCGGGTAATCTTGAATGCCGTTTTCTTTATGGTCTCGCAGAGGACCTCAAAATCCTTCCCCCGCGTTGCTTCCAGCGCTTTCTTCACAACGCCCGGGCCGCTGACGCCCACGTTAATGACAGCGTCGGCCTCGGTAATGCCGTGAAATGCACCCGCCATAAAGGGGTTGTCATCCGGTGCGTTGCAGAACACCACAAGCTTTGCGCAGCCGATGGAATCGTGGTCCTTCGTAAGCTCCGCAGTCTTCTTCACGGTCTCTCCCATGAGCCGCACGGCGTCCATGTTGATACCGGTTCTCGTGGAACCCACATTTACAGAGCTGCACACGCGCTCCGTAACCGCCAAAGCCTTGGGAATCGAGCGCATCAAAAGCTCATCCGAGGCGGTCATGCCCTTGGCGACCACTGCGGAAAATCCGCCCAAAAAATTGACGCCAACTTCCTTTGCTACGGCATCGAGCTCCTTTGCGACGCGCACGAAATCGTCTTCCGTGCGGCATGCGGCAGCGCCGATGATGCCGATGGGCGTAACACTGATTCTTTTGTTGACAACGGGAATTCCGTACTCGCGGCCGATTTCATCGCCGGTTGCCACAAGTTTGCCGGCAAGACGTGCAATCTTGTCATGAATCTTTTTGCACATGACTTCCAGGTCGGAATCGATGCAGTCCAAAAGGCTGATTCCCATTGTTATCGTACGGACATCGAGGTTTTCCTTCTCGATCATCTCGTTGGTTTCCATTATCTCGCTTCTGCTGATCATTGCCTTAGCGACTCCTTTGTCCCGCAGGAAACTCCTGCAAATTATTCTGAACTTTAGATGCGGTGCATCATGTCGAAGATATCCTCAAGCTGGATACGGATGATGCAGCCGATGCCCTTGCCGACTTCCGTAAGCTCGCTTGCAATGCCGTCGAAGCTTGCTGTAGCAGCGTTCACATCCACTACCATCATCATGTTGAAGTAGCCGCCGACGATGGTCTGGGAAATGTCCAGAATGTTGATCTTACGCTCTGCAAGGTAGGTGCAGACCTTTGCGATGATGCCGACGCTGTCCTTGCCGACAACTGTGATAATTGCTTTCTTCATTTCAGTCCTCCGATTAAAATTCAAAGGCCTCCGACGGAATATCACGGTTCGCAACAATCAGTTTCGGACACGGTTCCGTGTAGTGCCAATTCTTTTCCAAAGTAAGTCTTGCGTTCTCATAGGCAAGCTCGGGAAGGTTGTTCTCCTTGCTAAGATGCCCGAGAACCACATAGCGAAGCCCCTTGTGAAGCAGGGATACCAAAAGGCTGCTGCAGTCGTCGTTGGAGAGATGCCCGTAGGTTCCCATGATGCGCTTCTTCAGCTGGTAGGGATACGGACCGACCAAAAGCATGTCCCTGTCGTAATTGGATTCCAACAGCACCGCGTCCGCACCCTCCAAGTGGGAAACAATGGTGGAATCGTAACACCCGAGGTCGGTGGCCATGGCAAACTTCTGCTTTCCGCAGGTTACAGTGTAACAAACGGGCTTGGCTGCATCATGGGAGATGTAGCATGCGGAGACTTCCGCGCCTCGAACATTCGTGACACGCCCCGGGGAAATCGACCGGAACAGTTCCGGGGGTAACGACCCGGTGCGGTCGGCGTGCATTACGGCCTGCAGCGTTTCGTGAGTTCCGTATACAGGGGTCCTGTATTTGCGTAAGAACACGGACAAACCACCGGTGTGATCCGTGTGTTCGTGAGTTAAGAACAAAGCGTTGATGCTCTCCGGCTCCACGCCGATGCCAAGGAGACCGTCAACCATCTTCTTCGCGGAAACTCCGGCATCGATTAAGATCCCGGCTTCCCCGGCCTGCACATAGGTGCAGTTTCCGCTGCTTCCGCTGGCTATACAACGTATCTTCATAAATCGCCTATCTTGTGTTTCCGTATTGTTTAAAGCGCGTTAAGTATACCATATCTTCCCTTAATCCGCAACGGAAACCTTGCCGATCATCTTCCTCCAGACACTTCTTCCGAGGGCTGTGTCCAAGTGATGCATGCACTGGTGATACAGAAGAAAACGGTCGCTTTCCCGGTTGTTGTCCACCCAGCGGTACTTGGTCATATCCAGCTCTTCCTGCTGCTTCTGGCTCGCCATAACGGAAGCAATCTTCTCGTCGGAATACCCGCGGTCGCGAAGTCTTGCAATGCGGTTTTCCTTCTTTGCGGCCACAAGCCACAGCTCGTCGCAGAACTCGCGGTACCCCGCATCCTCCGCAAGGGCCGACTCCACGATCACAAAGCCGTAGCCTTCCTCTTTGTACGCGGCAATGCGCCTTTTGATCTCTTCAATGGTCGCGGGGTGCGTCAGGCTGTTCAGCTTTAAAAGCGCTTCAGGGTCGTTGAAGACCTTCTCGGCGATGGCGGCACGGTTCAGTGTCCCGTCCTCGCAGAGATATTCCGGGCCGAACTCGTTTGCCACGTCCTCATACACCTTCTGCCCCGGCATCATCAGTTCCCGGCACACCGTGTCGGAATCAATCACGGGACAGCACAACAATTCCGAAATACATCGGCAGACATAACTCTTACCGCAACCGGCATTTCCGGTCATCCCGATAACAAACATGAACGGCCTCCTTTTCGCAAAAAACTGTTCAATGGTTTCCTTGCGACAAATTCACCCCTTGGCATCCAGCCAGTTGTCCCCGATGTGAACCTCACACACCAGCGGAACGGCCAGAGACGCCACGTTCTCCATCGCATTTTGCACTAACTTGCTGACGGCTTCCGCCTCCTCCTTCGGAGTTTCCAAAAGAAGTTCATCGTGGACCTGCAAAAGCATCTTCGCGCGGTAACCGCCCTCCGAAAGCGCCTTGGCAACCGCAATCATGGCGGCCTTCATAATATCCGCGGCAGTGCCCTGAATCGGCGAATTCATGGCGACGCGCTCGCCGAACATCCGCTTCTGGAATTCCGGCGCGGAAAGCTCGGGAATGGGCCGTACACGGCCGTACAGAGTCCTCACAAGGCCCTCTTTCTTGGCATCCGCGATAGTCCGATCGAGATAGGCGCGAACCCCGGGGAATCTCGCGAAGTAATTGTTGATATAGTCCTCGGCTTCCGCCCTCGTAACCCCCAGATCCTGCGCTAAGGAGAAGGAGCTGATGCCGTAGAGAATACCGAAGTTCACAGCCTTCGCGGCGCTTCTCTGCTTCGGGGTAACATCCTCATAGGGAATCCGCAGCACCTGGGAAGCGGTCAGACGGTGAATATCCGCGGCCTCATGGTAAGCCCTCTGCAGATTCTCGTCCCCGGAGAGGTGCGCCATCAGGCGAAGCTCAATCTGGGAGTAGTCGGCATCCACGAAAACGCAGCCCTCTTTCGGAACAAACGCCTTCCGGATATCCTTCCCAAGCTCCGTTCTCGCAGGAATGTTCTGCAGGTTCGGATCCACGGAACTCAGTCTTCCCGTAGCCGTCACGGTCTGCTTAAAGGTGGTATGAATCCGCCCGTCGGAATCGATGTACGCATGCAAACCGTCCGCGTAGGTGGAATACAGCTTTGCGTACTGTCGGAACAACAAAACCGAATCCACAACCGGATAGTTTCCGCGAAGCTTCTCGAGGATATCGGCGGAAGTCGAATACCCTTTCTTTCGCTTCTCCGGATACGGAATGGCCAGCTTCTCAAAAAGCACCTCGGCAAGCTGTTTCGGCGAATTGATATTGAATTCCGTGCCGCACAGCGAATAAATCGCCCTCGTCTGCTTGTCCATCTCGGAGCGCAGATATGCGGCAAATGCCCCGAGCTGCGCCGTGTCCACGCAAACGCCTGTGTCCTCCATGTCCGCTAAAATCGGCACAAGAGGCATCTCGATATCGATAAAGAGGGCTTCCATGCCCTGCTCCCGGACTTTGCCGTACAACGTCTCCCCGAGAAGAAGCGTTGCTTCCGCAAGCCGTTCCTTCGCGGGCACCTCACCGTTCCATTCGGCAAATGCCGCCTCGGCATCATGTTTTTCCGCCAACGGCCGCAGCAGGTAGTCGAGGATTCCCACGTCCGTAAGGATGCCATCGTGTAACATGACTTTATAATTC
>Ga0310691_10008937_pt1 | contig 10241 bp, 8 predicted proteins | sample 176DNAGHGlowgp2_FD_203887 | JGI IMG/M metagenome (GOLD analysis project Ga0310691, IMG submission 203887) | Sheep rumen microbial communities from Palmerston North, Manawatu-Wanganui, New Zealand - 1766 DNA GHGlow gp2 (v2) (version 2) | ecosystem: Host-associated > Mammals > Digestive system >...
ACCAGGGTCTTGCCGCCTACGGCAAAAGAGGCCACGCCGTCGGGTTGTCTGAGCCCGCGGATAGGATAGTTCTTGATTTTGACCTTTTCGTCTTTCTTGACGTCCAGCCCGAAACCCGGCCTAGAATGGTCCACGTAACCCAAGGGGAAAACATCCACAATCTTCTCGGCGGCAATATCTACATAAGCAAGAGCGTTGTTTTCTTGCAGGCTCACCCAGGCCCACTTGGAATCCTTGGAAACCGTGATGTACTCGGGTTCCAGGGACCGCACAAACCCCTGCAGGCCGGGGCTGCGCACACCCTTCTTGCGGAGCGCAAGGGAATCCAGCCCTCTGAAATCCAGAACCTTGGGCGTCAACTTGTAATCGTTGAGGCTTGCACCGTGTTCAACGGAAAGGATGGCCACGCCACCTTCGGGGTCTTCGTTATAGTCCGCGCTGGGCGTGCCTTCGCAGGCCACGAGAATCTTGCTACCGTCGGGAGTGAAGGTCACCATGTCGGGCAGGTGGCAGAGCCTTTGGGCTGATGCCACGGGAATCAGTCCCTCGGCATAACGGAACATTTGTACTTGTCCAAGGCCGTGGTCAGGTTCGGCCGTCATGGAAATGGCCACCAGGTCACCGTGGACCGTCACGCTGGTAGCGGGGCCGTCCAGCTGCAGGCGGCTTTCCACCTTGGGGTTCTTCTCGTCGGCAAAGCTCACCATTTCGATGAGCTTATCGCCGCCTACCACAAAGAGCAGTTTTTTTTCGGGCATGTAGGCGGAAATTTCGGGAGCGGCCATCTGCAGGGTCGCCACGGGCGAAAGCACGTTCCCCTTCTGGAAAACCTGTGCCGCCAACGTAGAGGCAAGAACTGTCGCTATCAGCAGGACCTGTTTCATCTTGTCAACGCCCCTAGTCAAAAATCAGCCAGAAAAGAAGCATACCGACGGCAAGCCCGCCCATAAAGGAGGAACTGGTCATCATGGCGGCCTGGCTCTTGGACTGTTTTTCCTTTTCCTTGCTCTTCTCGTTGGCCTCGATAGAAACGCTCAGGGCACGGGCGCAGGTCTCGTTGCTCTTCTTCATGGTCTCGTAACTCTGTTCCCAGTTCTTGGTCTTGGCCTGCTCCGAGTTGAGGGCGGCACGCAAGGAATCCTTTTCCACCGAGCAGGAACTGTCCGCAACAGCCATCAGGCTATCCCTGTGGGCAATTTCTGACTTGAACTCTCCGCAGGTCTCCTGGGGAGCAGACATTTCGGCAGTGGTATCGGCCGAGGCAGCAGCAACAGAATCAGTCGCAACTGGGGCAGGCACGGATTTTGCGCCATTCGCGGCAGCAGCACCAGTAGCCTTGCCGCCGGCAGCAAACACGGCCACCGCACAAAACAAAAGGGGAAAAAGAATCTTTTTCATGGTGTACAATATAACAAAATGGCCCTAAAGAATCGACTTATTCCTTGTACCATCCAGGGACTTTACCAAGCTTTTCTAGCGCAGACCCTGCAAACATTTCGAACATGCTTTCAACATGGGATACATCCCAGGACTCGATATTTCCAGAAAAAAGCGAATCCGTGAACATATTGTCCATACACTCTACATTGGAGACATCCCATTGGCTAATGTCGCCATCGAAGGGCGAATTCTTAAACAGGTCAAACATCATTTTCACCTGGGACACATCGATAAAATTCAGGTCACATTTGGGGCCGTTCAGGAACATCGCCGCATCAATCAGGTTCTCCAAACGATCCCTATTCAAGGCAACGACCCGGCCATCAAAATCCTTTGAGCGATCTAAAATTTCTTGATAGACCCGATTCAGCCACTTTTTTGACTTTCCATTCCGCTCAAATTCAGACTCTCGGAACATGTTTCGGACATCCAGCAAACGTTCAACGTCCCAACGGCTTATATCGCCATCGAATTTTGAATCTACAAACATGTAGCTCATATCTTTTACATGAGACACATCCCAATTGCCAATATCGCCGTTAAATACCGACGAGGCGAACATCCCACTCATAATCTCTACGTTTGCAACATTCCATTGACTGATATCGCCGTTAAAAGGCGTTCCAGAGAACATTCCTCGCATGTCCTGCACGCTCGACACATCCCACCGGCTGATATCGCCATTAAATGCAGAATCATAGAACATTCCGCTCATGGAGCAGACCATGGACACGTTCCATCGGCTGATATCGCCTGTAAACGCCGAGCGATGAAACATCTGGCCCATATCCGTTACATTGGATACATCCCATTCGCTGATATTTCCATTGAACGACGAATAATCAAAGAGACTGAACATGTCCGTGATATTGGACACGTCAATGAAATTCAGGTCACATTCCGGTCCACCCTTTTCAATCGCATCCTTTATCAGTTCTTCTAAATGTAAACGGTCTCTCGCCATGATTTTATGGCGAGAGCATGTGCTATCTGTCATAAGTTACCTGCAAAATCATTTAGTCGAAATCCTAAAATATTCCCAAATGCGGACCATGGACAAGGTGTCCAGTTTGCAGTATTCAAGAGACGCTCTGCGAATCGCTTCTGTATGCAGCTTGTTAAAGCGGCCCGCCTGCAGCAGCACATAGTCCAGCTTGCTAATTCCACCTTTATTGATTTGCTTATCAGCATTCCAGACATCCGAATCATCAAAGTCGGCAGGGAATTCGTCCTTGTTAACTCCGGCAGCAAATTCCTCTAGAGAAGGCAAATTGTGATAGGGATCCATGTCGTCGCCGTACTTTTCACGGAAAAACGGATCGCTCTGTAGAATAGCGGGCATCACTTGCTTAATAGAATTTGATGAACCCATGCTCGGGTGGTAGAAATATTTCTGGGCAATTATCATCAAGTCCTTCATATCTCGGGACGTTGATACGTAGCGATGTTCACTATTTTTTGTGGGATGTGCAATGCTCTCAATAAACCGTACCAGTTCCTCTTTATCCGATTCATTCGAATCTATCAACTGCAATCGAATGGAATTGAGAATGCTGTTTTCGTGATCAGCATAGCGGAAAATATCGCCATCGTCTTTTTCCAATTGACGTTTCAATTCACGAATGAATTCAAAATTCGGGAATTTACCAGGCTCAAGCGAAATATATTCCCCAGCATGCTTATAAGTACCATCTTCATAAGCGATATGGTGCGAGAACTGGTAGGCAATTTCTTCGTTGGGATGATTTCCCTTGAATAGCGGAACAGCACCCAAGTATGTTTCAAAATCAATAAAATGGAGCGGATACTTCCACTTTATTTTCTTTGCGGCCTCTTTCAGGAATGTCGGTTCGTTACACCCCGTCTTTGTGCTGTGCACATGCAAGTAACGGAGGTCATTATTCGATAGTGCCGCGCGCTCTTGGAAGGCCTCAGGCGTTGCATTTTCGGTTGGAACATATTCGTTTTCGTCAATATCGGACAGAAGGAATTTCTTTTTTTCAAGCCAAACGCCATTCTTAAGGCTTGTGGGCAAGCCGCCATTTCCTATTCCGCCTTTAGTTTCGTTAATTAGGGCCTTCCCGACTATATCAATCCCAAACAGATTTTGGAAACATTCGGCACGGCCATTCTGCAAAACATTTCCTTCAGAATCCTTTTGTCCCTCGTCCGCATAGAACGGACATTTGAAACATTGCGCATTAAATCGGCAATTGTCAAAATCCTTGCGGTTGTTCACATACATGTCCGCGACTTTTTCAACGAACTTCACAAAACATCCGCCAAATTTTTTAGCAATATTCGGAACCTTATCTGCAATAATCTTGTCGCAGACTTCATCAACATCAATAATACGGTCGATACGATTCTCGCCTTTTAATCTTTCACGAATATCCGGTGCACATTCTATTTCACGATGGCCGCCTTCAAGGAATTTTATTTGCAAAAGGGAACTTAGCGAATTAACATCACACACGGCATCGGAATTTGCTAGCATCAGACTTGCATGCACTTTGAGATTCGAAAATTCACTATGAGTCTTGATAAATTGCTGAATCACGTACTTCTGGAAGGTCACATCCAAAATTTTCTCAAGATAATCGGAGGAAATATTTCCATTTTTGCCAAGCAGAGATTCATTTGCACCAATGCACTTGGATTTAACTTCGATTATTTTGAGTTCGTCACCTCGCTTGTGGAGAATGTCCACATAGACTAGGTATTTGTCCGTTGCAAAAGCCGCCTCCCCGATATCTACGTTTTCTTTCCGCAAAAGGTCAAGCGTGTCAGCAATTGACTTTGCTTGCGCCTCAATCGGGTTTGCCCCTCCCCTTTGAATAATATTCTCGCTAGGGACGCCCTCGTAAATACAGGCCAGAGCGCCGAACTGATCACCAACTTCGGCAATGCCATCCGGCCCTTCATAATGGTAGGCATACTCCTTGCTGTTTCGGTAATAATATGCCCGCATCGGGCATTTTACGGCATGGTTAAAAGCAGATTTGGTGAAAAGTTTGGGCATGGAAGTATTCTCTTACCTATGATTATATCTTTATTTTTGAATCGTCCGGAATTTCTATTAAGTAGTAATGATAACCAGTTGAACCAATCGACTTCCATTCTATGGAGTAACTGCCGCTAATTGTATGATGAAGTTCCTTTCCTTTCTCCTTATAGGAAGGAACGCTTCCATCAACATCCCTTTTCTCTTCTATCTTAGCAACTTTAGGGTCTATAAAATATTGGGCAATTTTAGTGTTAACCTTTTCTCCTGTTCGAAACCTTTCTCCGTTTTCCGAATCAGAAATTAGTGTTAAGCAATATGTTTTGGCAAAACCAATTTTTTCCTCTATTTTAGAACAGCCTTTTACTTCTTCCATAAATTGAATATCTTTTACAAAGTGATGCATTCTCTTTTCATAGAATCCATTTGGCGGAAATTTCAATTCAATCGCATATTTCTCCGATTTATCATCATTGAAAACAACTATATCTATTTCTTTTTTTACAAACTTCTTTTTATCTCCACCAAAAAATTCAACATTCCTTTCAAATTGAACTTTGAACCCTTCCCCTTTGTCTTTAAGTTTATCCCTCAAGAAGAATCCTAATTCAAATTGCAAAGAGAATTCATTATAGATTCTATCGCCGTTCATAATGCTAGAATCTTTCAGAAATTCTTCAATAAGATTTTTCAAGTCAATTGTTTCAACCATTTTCCATACTCCTTATGCTTACATCTCAAAATATATACTAATATCTCTGCAACGGAAACAAAAAAAATTATCCGCCGTAATTCTCCATCAAATATTCCGCAAATTCCTTGAGCCACTTGCGTAAGGAAACGGGCTTTATAACGCGGGCTACGTCCGAAAACGACACCACCCAGTTGAACAATAGCTGGTTTACTTCCGCTTTCAGCTTCACAGTAAACTTTCCGTCTTTGGTCTTGCCGATTTGCATAGAGCGGTTGAAGGGATTTTCTTCCAGATAGAGCCGTGCATGTCCCTGGAATTCAATTTCCACGTCCTGAAGTTTCGGCTCCTGGCCGCTCATGAATGCGGCGCCCGATGTCACCTGCCTGCGCAGCTTGTCCACGACATTCGGGTCTTCGGCGAACATTTCCTTGGACAACTTGACCTTCTTAATACGACGGAACTTGAGGGTATATGTGTTGCCGTCAGCACGTTGACATCCTACGTAAAGTTCATCTTCGTAGATGATAATCATCAGCGGAATGCGTGTTGACTGCTTTTCGGAATCCCCAGAGTCCCGATAGGCTACTTCGATCTTACGATGGTCATGGATGGCCTGCAAAATAATCCGGATTTTTTCGCTGGCGTCTTCCTCGAAATCCGGGGGCGTGCCCATGAAAAGGATTCTCGTATTCAGCTCATCGGCAAGCTGCCTAAGGGATTTCTGCTCGCTGTCGGGCAGGCTTTTCTCTATACGCTCCAGAAGCTGGGTGATAATCTCGCTGGTGGCGGGGTAAATGTTGGCAATACGTTTGAGGAACACAAAATGCAGCATGGTATTCTCGAAGTTCGGGAACAGAAGCCGCTCGGCATTGGGGAGCGCTGACCGATAAACCGCCGTGCGGCCCTCGTTTTCCACCGTAATGTAGCGCCCGCCGTCCATTTCCGAAAGAAACCGCATGTCGCGCTGCACGTTGCGCCGTTCCTCGTCGGGAATATTAAAGGATGCCATCAGGTCCGTCACAGTGAATTTCTTGCCAGGGTTCGAAATTACCTTCGCAAAGAGCTGCACCGTCCTTTCGCCGCGGGTCATGTCTGCCATATAGTCTCCTGAATTACTCAATTCCAACTTGTCTCAATATACATTATTCCACATAAAGGAGATCCCCGGCCAAGCCGGGGATGACAATGCGGGTCAAAATCCTTCGACTCCGCCTTACGGTTTCGCTCAGGATAACATTTTCTGAATAACTACAGCCCCATGGTGCGGCCCTCGCGGCCATCTTTATAGGCAAGTTCCGACTTGAGCGCATCGAGAACCGCCTCGGAGGTGAGTTCGCTTTCATCGTAGAAGCGGAGCGAGGCGTATGCAGCGTTGAAGTCGCCCGGAGTGAGCATGCGGAGGCTACGCACCGCCTCGGGCATTTCGACCTTCGGGAAAAATCCCTTCCACAGGGCCTCGATGCCTTCGGGCTTCAGGTAACCGAACTTCACCTTCAGCGCAAAGCGCCTGCGGGAGGCCGCATCGAGTTCCCCCTCGAAGTTCGTCGCCGCGATGAAGATTCCCTTGAAATTCTCCATCTGGGTAAGCATCTCGTTCACCTGCGTCACCTCCCAGTTGCGGGCGGCTCCGCTGCGGTCGCGAATCATGCTGTCCGCCTCGTCCAAGAAGAGAATCGCCTTCTTCTCTTCCGCTTCCTTGAACATCTTGCGGATTGCCTTCTCAGTATTGCCCACATAGCAGTCAAGCAGGTCGCTCGCCTTCTTGATAATGAGCTTGCGGTCGAGAGTGCGGGCGATATGCTTCGCGAATTCCGTCTTGCCGGTACCGGGCGCCCCGTACAAGAGCATGTTCAGGCTATCGGCGCGGTCGCCCTTCTGCATATCCTTCCACTTCGCGTCGAACGCGCTCATCACCTTCAGGATTTTCGGCATGTCCGCGTCGGTATTGATGGCATCGAGCAGGTAACGCGGCGCTCGGCTTTCCTTGTCGCGGCTCGCGTATTCCATGTCGAGGTTCAGCAGGCTCGCCTGCGCCTCCGCGATGGTGCGGATGCTCTCCAGCGGGTCCACCTTGCAGCCCGACTCCAGGAGCTTCTTGGTGCCCGCAATCGCCTGCGTAATGCCGCCCGCCGTAATCTGGAACTCCGAAGCAAAGCGCTTCAGTTCCTCTTCCGAGATAATCTCGCCTGCACCCTGTTCGCTTACCACGGACTGCCACACCTGTTCGCGCTTTTCGACATCGGGGCGTTCGAAACGCACGGAGTAGTCGAACCTGCGCAGCGTGCTGTTCTCGATATAGCCAATGTTGTTCGAAATCCAGATGACCGGAATCTTGATCTGTTCCAGGAAGAAGTTCAGCGCACCCTTCTCGCAGCAGTTGAGAATCACGTCGGATTCATCCACCAGGAGAATCGCCTTCTTCTTCTGGTACTTGGTGGCGGCATACAATATACTCCCCATGCGGCTACGCACCACCGAGTTTTCCTTGCTGTCGCGGTGCACGCCCTCGGTGCTGATGTTGGTGAGCACCAGCGGGCGCTTGAGTTCCTTCGCAATCGCCTTCGCAAGTTCAGTCTTGCCGGTACCCTCGACCCCGTAGAAGAAAATGTTCAGACCCTCGCCTACCTTCGCGTGCTTGATCATGTCGAAAGCCATTTCCACCTTCGGGTCCTTGCGGCAGAGCTTCTTGTAGGGCACGCAACCGCCCTCGTAAACCCTGAAGTAGAGGCTGTCCAGGTCGTTGCCCGAATGCCCGTCCAAGAACATCCCGATTCGCTTGGAAATATCGAGGTCCTCGTCCAGGATGCCCATCTGCTTGAGGGTACCCTTGTTCGAGACCAGGTTCTCGAAATCCACATCCGGGTAAAGCTGCGGGAAAACATCCGGGAGCGCCGCCCCGCGGAACCTACGGGATCCAATCATATCCAGGAGCGAACTGCACTGCTCCTTGTTGAAGAAAATCCAGGAAAACATCACGATTTCCATCTCGGCGTCGCTCAGGTTGAATGCGCTCTGCACGATGTTCAGGCGACGGAAATACCCGTCGTCCACGCCGCTATTCTCCTCGATGACCTTCTCGAGTTCGCGGGTAACGCTCTCGTAGAACACCTTCTGCGAAGAGGTGTCGAAAATTCCCTCGCCGCACAGGTAGTTGCGCACGAAATCGGAAATCTCCTTGACGGAGCACGAACGGTCGATTACATCGTTAAAGCGCACCACCGCCATTTGGCGTCTCTGGTAGGCAACGCTCATGTCTTCGCTACTTTCGTCGCAGCGAAGCCTCTTTCCTGCGTAACTTCCGTTCACCTCCTTCACAAACTGTTTCTTGGCGGCACCAGTAATGCAGTCTTCTTCGGCGTTGAGCTTCTCGAAATGCTCAGAGAGGTCCTTCAGCACGCGGGAGGCGGCCTCCTTCGTGAAAATCGCGATGCAGTCATCCGCATCCGGCATGCTCTTGGACGCTCGCATCATGCGAATCCAGTACTCGTAACTCTTGAGCGTCACGAAATCCAGTGTGATTCTCTTGTCGTAGCCGCTGGAGCGGAGCGAACCCAATACACCCTTAAAATAATTCTTCTTCATACAATCCTCACCTATATATCGTCGCGAAAAACAAAAAAGTAAAGCGACCCGCGACTTTTTTTCAACATTTTTAATATAGATTGAGAATGCGACAATTAATGACGCATGCTGAGGGTTTTAAAATACCCGCGTCATTTCTGCAATATCGAGGCAGATGTAGCGAGTTTGTCGCGTGGCATCGCGTGGAGTGTTGTCGCGTTGCGCCACGCCTTCATAATGGCAATGATAATGCCCATAAAACCACAAGGCGGGTTTGATTGCGTGCAAAACGCAATCTAGGTACTTGCGGGATTCGACAATCTTCTGCCAGGTTTCATCGCGCACATAGTCCGCCCGCACAAGTGGCGGGTCAAATGAAAGCGGGGCCTCGTGCGACACTACAATATCAACGCATTCGGGAAATAAGGTCCCTGAGCTTGCCGAAGGGACCGAGCCGACGGCAAGTTGCACAGGGGCCTCGTCCGGCCACCAGACGCGTTTTGTAGAACCGTAGCGAATAAGTGCATCGTTTACCATCCGGCGCGACTTGCGCGTCAGCGGATCCACGAAGTCAATGTCGGCAGAAACCGCTCCACCTATGGGATAAATTTTCTTGCCGCAAAGTTCAATTATATGATGGTCCGGCAAAAAATGCAGCCGCTCATAATCGTGCTTACCGTCGAAAAACGCAGGGTTGTCGTGGTTGCCGCGAACCGTGTATACGCAAATGTCATTTTTCTCAAGAGCAGCCTTCACCTTGCCGTAGGCAACGTCCATCGATTTCGGGCGCCCGAAACCCGCACCAAAGTCGCCGACAACCAGGATATCGGCGCACGATATCCCGCGATTCAATGCATTACGGACAAGCCCGGACACTTCGCCGTGAATGTCCCCGCAAATCCAAAGTTGCCGACCTGTGCCCATATTACCTCATCAAGTTCACGACGATCTTCACCATCATTTCCATGTCTTCGGGGCGGCTCTCGGCAATCATCAGCGTCATGGCCACGAGCGTCGCATCGGCGATTCGCTTGGAACCGTCAGCCTTGTACAAAATACCGTTGTTTAGCAGGAACCACAGAAAGAGCGTTGCCGCGATGCGCTTGTTGCCGTCGCTGAACGAATGGTTCTTCGTGACAAGATAAAGGAGCATCGCCGCCTTCTGTTCCACGCTCGGGTAAAGTTCCACACCGCCGAAGGTCTGGTAAATCTGCCCGATGCTGCTCTTGAACGAATCGTCCTTCTCGTGGGCAAACAGTTCGCTGCCGCCAAACTTCTCCTTGAGCCCCTGAATTGCCGCCATCGCGTTCTCGTAAGTCGCGTGGAACTTTTCCGTATTGGCAGACTTGCGCAGCACAAGCCGCTGGTGGTCGTAATCATCCAGCGTATCCAGCGCAAAAGCGTAATCCGTCACTACGTCAACAAGCGAAAGGGTGTCGTTGTTCATAAGAGCCTCTTTTTGTAAAGTTCGTCAAGGAAATCATCGTAAATATACACATATTATACGACAACTACTGTCGCATAAAAGCTACTTCAAAAAAA
>Ga0310691_10008941_pt1 | contig 10239 bp, 9 predicted proteins | sample 176DNAGHGlowgp2_FD_203887 | JGI IMG/M metagenome (GOLD analysis project Ga0310691, IMG submission 203887) | Sheep rumen microbial communities from Palmerston North, Manawatu-Wanganui, New Zealand - 1766 DNA GHGlow gp2 (v2) (version 2) | ecosystem: Host-associated > Mammals > Digestive system >...
GGAATTACCTATCATTTGACAGCATATATTTCTACTCCATCTACATACATCTCTATGTAACCATCCGTAGAAATCTTAACTGCAAAGCCAAATTGAGATAATTTCTTTGCAGCTGCACCACGACCACCACCCGAGGACCCACTATTATTCTTTATAATAGCCCCAAACGAACGCATGGTTCCATCACTGTCCATTATACATGCCCCATCCATGGCTATAAGCTCAGCACGAAGTTTTCTATCTATCTGTTCAAACATCTTTGTTCCAACAAGATTTTTGATAATTCTTCTCTTTTGTACTCTTTTCGAGATATCCCTTTCTGAGTCATTTTTAGCCAGCTCTTCTTCAATAATCTTGTATTCATCAGGTAGACCAGCAAGATACTGGATATCATCTATGTTGGCAAGCATGTCTTCTTCGCTCTGTCTTACCTGCTCCATGTCTCTGATTACGGCAATGATACCACCTATGTGAGAGAAAGAAACATCGAGCATACTTCCATAAATGGATTCTTTTAACTCATCTTTCATATCTCCATAGACAGTATTGATAGCAGCTTCAAAGCCTTCATAGCTAAGATTTAACCATCGCAGATTCCTTTTCACAAACATAATCTTGCCTTTTTCTGACAAAACTATGTCCCCATTATTCAAGAGAAATATACCAACTTTATTACCTGTAACATACTCACTTAAAACATGGGCAAATCGATACGGAACCTTTGGATTCAACACCACTTCGTTAATTGAGTCATTCTCCGTTATTGAGTGATACTTGCTAAGTCTACCATATTTATCAATCTCAATAATTGAATTGATGCAATCACTAATCGTAGCTGAATAATCATCATGTATAAAATCGATATAGTCACATGCATCATCCCCCAATACAAGGTCTCTGTTTACCAGAAATCCAAATGTAACACTACGACCTTCATAGGTTTTTACTGACCATTTTTCCAACTCGGATATCAGTCTGCCGACCCTATTATTCTCGTCAATCTGCTCACCAAAAATCCAATCACATACCCCCATCTGTATAGCAAGCTCATAATTTCTCTGCGCAACCAATAGTGATTTATATGTATTCTGTCTGTTCGAAACATCAAACCTAAACATTGAAAACTTCAAATACTCTTCAATAATTCTCCGCCCTAATCTCAATTCCGAATCATCAAGCTTTCTCCGACACTTAAAGCAAAATGCAATTCTATTGTTGGGTGCAAATACAAGATCGTTATCCTCATCTTGGTCAAAAATCAACTTTGTAGAAATATCTTCATTTTTGGGCTCTCTTAAAAATATATCCTTACTTACCGGAATACCCATAATTGTAAAAAAATATTCAAAAACAAAATAAGCGAATTCAAGCGTTCTTCCATTTCTCTGTACTTTTAGCTTCTCAAAATCCTCTTCTTCAAAAATCATTCTTTCAATTTTGTCATAACTATACTTTGCCATACTTTTCTCCTCCTATGAATGATACTTTGAATTTTGCGCAAAAAAATAGCAGTGCAAGATAACATTGGTTAACTCCACTGCGAAAGAGCCTAAAAACGCATAGAAATTCTATAGTCGTTTCCGTGAAGCCACACCTCTTATGAAATTAGAATCCATAGCTGTAATCATCTTGATATCCTTTACACTGTATGCTTGTGCACACCCTCTTTTTAACACTTACAGTATATCATTTCCTAATTCTACGCACCATAACCAGAGTTTACATAATTTTCACGAATACTTTATATAATATTCCGATATTGTCATCCCCAAAAGACTGTAGTATTCTGGAGGCGCGGTTGTTTTTGGCCTGTTCTTGACAATGACTCGCCATAGAATTGTATATGCAATTAACCTCAACTTCTCATCAACAATAATTCGTAGTATGCGGTACCATTATCCATAAATTGCAGTGCCATTAAGAAAATTATAGCATCCATGATATATGAGCAATATTAAAATAATATAAACACAGAATATTCTTATTTGTGGCACAGCATCGAGCAATCTTTCAATGTATAACATTCAAATTAACTGTTTACCAACCATCACCTTCATCCTTCTCCCCAACTCTGATATTTATGTCAATGGCAGAGGATAGTTGTTCACAGAAAGTTCGAAATATGCGGTACCATAGATCTCGGAACAGGAATTCCCCCTGTCAATAGCTGAGAACAAACATTCACAGAAAGTTCGGAGTACACGGTTCATTATTCGGTACCAATGTTCAGAGCCTTAAGCTGTGAATCTGGTACTCCCGTATAAAAATCAGAACCAATAATATCAAAAAGCGACTGTACTTTCATTGCATCTCCCCCCAATTTCTTATTTGCTTTAGCACTAAAATATGTTATTATCTTCTTGAAAAGAGTGCCACCCGATAGACGGATGGCTCAGTTAACAACTACAATCAAAAGAGACCGCAGCTTTTGCCGAGCTGATTCAGCGGTCTTTTTTGATGCTTACTTTTTTGAGTCAGTCTTGCAAATACTGATGATCGTCACGATGATGCTGATAACCGTAACTACAATACTCACAAGAGTTATCGCAATTTCTATCACCAAGTTTGCTCTCTTTCAGATTTCCCATTCGCATCCCTCCAAACGCTTGAGAGTTCTCAGGTTACACCTGGCAAAGAGCCAACCGCCTACCGAAAACAGGTGGCACAAAAAATTATATCGAACATATGATCCACATGCAATGATTGTTTTTCCGTGCACCTTTGTCAAAAGATATTCTAAATCAGGTCTTCTTTTCTACACTAATGCGAATTCTTCGAAAGCGTAAAAATCCAACCAATCACACTACTCATGCCGATAGCATTTGGTTGTATTGTTTAAAATTGTTCACAGAATGGGCACCGTGACAGGCACTTTTTCGTAAAATCAATTTGTCAAGCTCCAGAACAAATGTTCACAAAAAGTTCGGAGTACACGGTACCAATGTTAATCTCCTGAAGTGCATGCGTAAGCGCTTCTGCAACGTCCTCTTCCAGAAAATCTTCCCAGATATCATCATATGAATCTTTGACAAACCTTGGTAATATGTTTTCAAAAGCAAAGTCAGCAATGATTGGTACAGACAGTTTATTCGTTCTTAGCCCTGATACTATCACATCTTTTAAATCCATTTTTTTACTTACCTCTATGTTATTACATTCAACTTGTCCATGTATGCTATTTACCTTAGTTTTGTACTAAGCATTATCTCAGTAATACTTCGCATATATCTGCCTCAGAAATATCATCATCCATATGTTTTAAAAACAATGCGGCTCGACCAATAGTATAATCATCTATTCCAGTAGATACGACCAGGGAAAAATCCTCTCTAGCATTGTCATAGTGTTCCATAGAATAATAGATAATTCCTCTGATAAGGTAATTACGTATCATGTATCCTTGTTCGCCATCCTGCCCATGACACTCAATGGCTTTATTAATACTATTCAACGCAGCTGCAAATTCACTAGTCATGTAGAGAGCCACTGCATGTTCTCTGTGAATCAGACCATCACATTTGCGAATCTTCAGATACTGTTCAATTTCTTTTTGAGCATCTGACACTTTTCCTTCTCTCAGCAATACATTAAAAAGATGTAGTGCAATCTCGTTTCTAATATACATTACACCCTTATCAGAAAACTCTATACTAGGATCTAATAATTGCCGGTATTCTGTTTCAGCAGCCTCGAGATTACATAGTTCAACCATTGTTTTTGCATGAAAGTATCTCGCTTTTCCGTAATACCGATTGTTCTTCATTTCGTGAGAAAATGCAGCTTCATATAGATGCAGGGCAGTTTTTCTGAAACCCCGCATCCGCAATTTCCCTGCAACATACGCCATAAGCATAGCATTAATAGATATTGGATTTATTGATGTCTTATTTGCCTCTTTATATTTATTTATTATTGTTTTATCCATGTGTTTTCTTTTACTGGCAGAAAGTATTCCTTTGAAATAATATCCAGAGTAACCTTGAAAATTTATCAAACCTGCTCCGCTACCAATGATTTCTTTTCCATATATGGGATTGTTGCAAAGTATATCTGCAATATTGTGCATAATGTGATCAAAACTCCATATTTCAACTAGACTGCCATTGCTTTTTTCTACTATTTCATTGACTGAAGAATTAGGAAGGCTTCCATACATATGGCACCAGTATATACCGTTTTTATTCTCATGTTCTAAAAGATATTTTGTAAGTGTATTATCAGTCCCTGCATAACCAATTACAATGGGTGTATAGCTTTGTAGTATTTCATTAAGGATGCTTATCCATTCTGGCTGTAATGATTCCAATGTGTCCCCAGTATTAAATGGCTTCGTCAGGATATCACGATGAAGCTTTATGATTTTTGGTCTGTCCGGAAACTGCTCTATTTTAATAATTTCACCAAGTTTTTCATGTGATAAACAAACATACCTACTGTCCGTATAGTATTCAATAGCTTTTTCTGTCAGTTCGTCAAAGTTCGTAGTTATAACAACATTGCTGGCAGTTTTTGTCAAGATGTCTGCGAGAGGCCAGTACCCACATATAGGGGTCTTACCATTCATGATCTGGTATAAATATTTCCACTCTTTTTCGCTATCCTTTTCAAATCTAAGTTCACATATTCTGCTATAGTCATCAAGAGAATTTTCCAAATCTGGTTCATAATCCGGATTTTTAAATCGGCTGTAATCTGTTCTTCCATCAGCAATAACCTGTATCCTTCTTTCGATATCTGAAGCATATTCTAAGACGGATTTATTATTTTTCATTTCCTGTAGCCATCTCTTTGCAAGACTATATCCTGATGGGATGCCAGAACTGACAGATGCTCCCGAACCAAGAATGAAGCAATACTTTTTATTTTTATTAAGGTTGCGTAAAAACGCCTGGGTACTCAAATATCTCATATACACACTCCTCCCATGTAGTTTGAAAACTCTTAGACAGTCACAGCCTGATTCATCCCTATATTACACGAATAGCATAAGACAATTATTTACTCAAACCACCTCCCCTTTTTGCATCAACAGAGCATAAAAAAAGCAATGAGATACCAAACGTACCTCACTGCTATTAAAATCAAAACCATGCTCTGCAGAAACGCCACGTTAACCAAACATTATTCTATTTGTCAGCAATTCCAAATTTCTCATGTTTATTACAAAGCCACCCCTTTTTGTATGCGCTATTCTAACTCTTTTATTTCAAAATTTCCATTTGCATATGAAACAAAAATCTATAAATATTTTTGGAGAGTATTATGGGAACGTTATCATTAGATTCTATTATATTGTTTCATGAGCATTCAAGAGCTGCCGCATATTGTGATCCTTTACTAGGAACAAGTTCTTGGTTGATACTTGCTTCATAGTCAATAACTACTAATAATATAAATAACAATATTCAAACCGCGTCATTAAAAGCAAACATTTTATTCAACAGGGAAATCAATCCCTGCTGAACAAATCTCTTGTATATACTTTATCCTTAACATCACTAAGAACTTCGTCATATCTGTTGGCAAGTCAGCGTTACAATTCAACAAAGTCCCTCACATATGCTCATTAGCTACTAGAGCCTCGCTAAGTATTTATCGATATCGCCTATAATCCACTTCTGATAATTCTTCTTAATATCTCCCCATTCGGAAGTATCACAGTTCTTCAGCCTATCGTGAAGGGCCTTCAATTTTATGACATCATCTTTTGTTCTGTCCCAGTAAATCCTATCATCATAAACAGTCCGAAGAACATGCCGAAAAACACTCAGCTCATAATTGGAGCTATTATCAATACATTTCATCAATTTATCGGTATCAAGGCAATATACGAATGACCTCCTTCCGGCTCTAAGAATTTCTTCGGTTATAGCCATTAATCCCGAAGCCCATTTGCTCTTGTGGGCAATAGCTTCCTCATATTTCTGCTGCTCAGAATTACCCATAGCTTTATCAAGGAGCTCTTTGACTTCTTCTCGCATCGCACTATAGATTTCTTTCTCAGCATTTTCGAGGAAAAAACTCTCCATTTCAAGGTCTTCTAATGTCTGCGGATTGGCAGATAAAATATATTTTTTCATGGCATCGAAAATCGAATCGCACTTGTTGGTCATAACACCATGACACTTAAGGATAGCTATACATTTCATCAGGCCGGTGTACAGTTCTGTTGAGTATACTCCGGTTCTAATATTTTCTTCTATAGCGTCAAGCCACTTCTCAAGCTGACTATCCTCCGCTTCCCACCATCCGGAAATATAATTATATGGATCATTTTCAAGTTGCCCTTTTTTCTTTAGAATATGCCTGTATCTTGTCAGGACATCATTAATATACTCAGAATCAGCTTCATTCTTAACAATGAGGTCATCAATAAATCTGAATCCAAACTCCTGATCCGCATCAAAGATTGCTCGTTTTTCAAATGACTGCGATCCATAGTCTGCTGTCCACGAAGGCATTGGAAGCCCCTTCATATATTTTATGCAGCTCCGGAATGTATACTTGACTATTCCTTTATGCAGCTCTGGATATCCATTTTGAATAATCTCAAATATCCTGATAATCTTCTCCAGGAAATACTGGAAAGTTCTCAGATTTTTATGCTCATCCCTGGTTGCTGTGGTAACAAACCAATCTATCATCTCCTTATCCAACAGCACATCCTTAAGCTTGGTGTTAATCTTAGTTTTTTCCTCTATCAGCGACCGAAATATGACAGGAAGATCTGGCTCATAGTTTATTGTAAGCCCTATGACCTTCTCCTTCATTTTCCGATACCTGTCATTGTTATTGAAAATAGCTTTTCTGCGAAATTCTATCTTATCTACAGTGAACGACTTTTTTTCGGCTAGTTCCTTTGTGCCATATGCTCCAGTTACTGATCGAACAAAATCTTCCAGCGTTTCAGGTAGTTCCACTTTTATATTTGGATCTGCTGCTATCAGTTTCTGAAGTTCAATGTTTGTGTCAAGTTGATATTTGCCAATTTCTTCTTCATTAGCAACGATAATAACAGCCGCATCTGAATGCTCTACAAAATCGTTGATATATCCTAGCACTTCGTTGATATCACAACCGCATCGTTCAAGATCATCAAAGATAACCACATTATTGTCATAATTTGGTAAAAGTCCGAGGATACTCCCCGCATCCTCGTCAGATGCACCCAGTTTATCCATACCACACTTGACTGCTACAGAAGTGAGCTTTGTAAGGATCTGTCCACCTTTTGAGTCAAGCCACCTCTTTGCCATATCAGGAGTTTTATCCCGTATGGACTGTATACAAAGCATTTCGCTTATCGTCTCAGTATTCCTGATACCATAAAGAGAAATGTAATTCACGTCTTTATCTGAACTATCTTTGATATGATTTATCAGGTTATTCTTGATAAAAAATGTTTTGCCGGTTCCCCATTTGCCATTAACTAACAAAGCATAATGGTAAATCCGAGAGTTTATGAACTTGTCGATTTCTGTGATTATATCCATAAAAAGTCTCTCCGTATATTACATGCTGAAAATATTTTTTTGATTTTCGGAGTACACGGTTCATTATTCCAACTGAAAATATCCTCTCAAAATTTTGGCAAAAGTGGATTTTGTTGGCGCTTACTTTTTGTCTAATTTATTCTGATTCTTTTGACTATGCTCTAACATTTTTTTGGCTACTTCAGCCTTACCATATGTTGTGACCATTTTAAGGCCTTGCTCCATACCGCCTCCACCTGTTGCTTTAGAACCTTCTCAGATATTTGACATTGTTGCCGTGAATAATGCTGCGCCCTGAAGATTTTTCATTGGGGTTCCGGTACTTGCGGTTTCTTTGGATAAACCTTCCTGTATCTTCTTTCCGGTATCAACGTAAATCTTATTAACCATATCTTCCGTAGAAATCTTTGTTGAAACTGACGTAGAAGATGCAGTCGGTTTGTTCTTCTTAAATAAATCCTTTAATCCCATTACTCTATCCCCTTCCTCATAAAGAGCATAATCACTTAAAGAAAACGAAGCTTTTTTGTGGAATCATCTGAATAGTACTTCACAGGCACTCAAATCATTTGATTCGTCCTCATCATCATAATTATTTCGTATATGCATCGTTCCGTTGCCCCACCAAAAATAGCATTCTTCATTACCATCGTTTACTCAAATAAAGAGTCAAAGTCTAATGGATCAAATGACTCCTCTAAAATACCACCCTCCCCAAACAGCAATACATTTTCACTATTAGGTCTATTTTTCATTTCGAGCTGTTCGACTTTCATGAAGCAGGGCATGTTTACTCCTGTTCCGGAAACAACACATTCACCTGGTCCGAGTACTGTTACTGTGTCCATAGCATTCTGATCTAAGAAAGCCACAGCCTTTCGGATTCTATTAAGATCGAATGGATTGACAAGCTTATGAATGAAATAATTGTGCATCTGAGAAATAATTGTTGATGATATATCGGATGGTCGTTGGCTTGAAATCCATAAGAACATTCCAAACTTCCTTCTTTGTAAAGGGGGCTGACCCCATATGCTGGGGATACTAATATTGCGCATTACACGGAAGGATATGTAGTCATCCCATCCCGGTTTAAATGGGAAAGAAACTGACTTACAATACTCGAAGAATGGAACTGAGGTAAACACAGGAGGAATCTTCTCTGCAAAGAAACTATAGGCCAGTAAGCCCTCATAGAGTTCATCAGCGGATATTTCATCCATAAAATCACAATAGGCTTTATCCACAGATGTCTTTACCGCCTGTTCTTTGCACACGATCCAATATTTAAGAAAATTATAACATCAATGCTATATGAGCATTATTAAAATAATATATATAAAAGCTTATTGGTGATATGATGGACTTTCAATCCATATCATTCAAATCATATGATTATCTCATGTCACCATTTCATTTTTCTAATACCAACATTAGTCTTTATGTCAATAGCAAAGAACGTGTTCACAGAAAGTTCGGAGTACACGGTTCATTATTTTTTTGACGCTTACGTTTAAGCGATAGCGCTCCTCTACATAAACTACCGGAAACAAGAACGCTGTCCTTTGTTTTCCCTTCAAAAGTGATTCAACATATGTCTTGCAGTATATCATAGGAAACAAGTTAAAAGATAGAGTATAATATCTATGTTATGAGCATTCAGCAAAATTAATTACCAAATTATGAGCATTTATTATATAAGGACATCCATCATGAGCATCATACAAATATATAGTATTTTAAATCGTATATGGTTAGTTTTAATCTTTCTTCAATTAGTTATCATCATTTTATCTAGCAAAGCAGACGGCGTTGAGCATCATTTTATTAGAGAATTTATAACTAAAGAGTCTACAGATGTTGTTGCAAGCCATCAACCTGCTTTAACTATTATGTTTTACAACTCAACTCTATTGCTCCTATATCTTATTACTCGCGCAAAATTCATCATATCTATTGGTATTCCATTAGGAGGTGTTTTTCTCTACTTATCATTTGCAGGAGACTTGAGTTTTTTTATTTTTGGAAATAATGGCTCTGATTATTGGTTCATAAATTCTACTGAGTTCCAAAACCTGATCCGTATTTCGTTGCTAAGCGTTATCATTAACGTAATAGCTTCAAACTCTATTGTGCAAGAATTAAATAGTTGCTCTGATTTGCAAGCTTTAATAGAGATTTTTTTATTGATATTCCTTATATATTTATTCTTGTATTATCTGGGAATTAGCATATATTTGATATTAGGCCATATTGCATGGGATTCAAAAGGTGCTTTAGAAAAAAAGGAATGTTTACTACGAAAAGAAATTAACGCCTTAAAAACCAATTTGGCAGAGTTTGTAACTAAGATTGATCAAAAAACTGCGGTTATGACTTCTCTTATGAGATGTGTAATATTCATCCCTACAGCCATTCTCCTACTATACGTTATTATTCTTAACTATTTCAAGCAAATAAGCCGAAACACCCAGTTATTATTGCTTCTTATGTTCAAAGCCTGGATTACCAGAAGAAAATCAAGCTTACAGAAAGAACAGTTTTTACTCTTCAGAGCTAAAGTCAGCCATCTGAGTATCATTTTTGTTTTGTGCACTGTTTATATATGGTTAAACATTAACATTGGTGCTGAATCCGTCTTAACTAAGATAGTATATGGCTTTTCAACAATAATACTGATTCCTATAGCAATCAATAAATTCTCGTCAATAAATAATAGGTAACCGCCATATGTAAATAAATTCGC
>Ga0310691_10008942_pt1 | contig 10238 bp, 10 predicted proteins | sample 176DNAGHGlowgp2_FD_203887 | JGI IMG/M metagenome (GOLD analysis project Ga0310691, IMG submission 203887) | Sheep rumen microbial communities from Palmerston North, Manawatu-Wanganui, New Zealand - 1766 DNA GHGlow gp2 (v2) (version 2) | ecosystem: Host-associated > Mammals > Digestive system >...
ATTATCGATTTTCTTACTAAATATCTTAACTTTGCCTAAAAAATATATTCCAAATTTCCCGCTATATTTCGAGTTTTTTTCTTCTTTTTCAGTACTATATTCAAAGGCATCTAAAATAATTTTCACTTCAGAAAATACTAAAATCAAGCTTATTAAAAACAGTATAAATACAAACACTAAAATTAGACGAAAAAATAGTAACACACAAAAAACTCTCCTTATATTTTTGTTATTACTATTTTTTCCATTTTAATTATATTTATACTATTAGATCTGTTATTATAGAACATACAAAAAATGTGTAATTTATGCATGTTTATTTTTTACTACAGTAATATCTCCAAACAGCTCATTTTGCTCAGTTAAAACCTTGCTTCTTCTTGACATTTCCAAAAGGCCAGTAAATGCTGTTACTACTTCATTTTTATTGTGTTTTTTTAACGAAAATAATCTATTAAAAACAAATTTTTTATTTTTAACAAGTTCTCTATACATATCTTTAACTTTGCTTCCTACTGTATATGTATCTGTTATAGCTATTTTCTGTATATTTTTAGCATTTTTATTTATACGAACCTTATTGTTGTTTACTATTTTTTCATACATTTCTGAGATTATTGACTTCTCATAATTTCTTTCAAGCTGTTGTTTAGGTAATTTTATTTCATCAGGCAATTTAAATATTCTTTTTGAATATATTTCATAGTTTTCTTTTAATTTTTTACTGATTTCTTTATATTTTTTATAATCAATAATTCTTTTTAGTAATTCTTCCTCTGTTAATTCCTCTTCATCCTCAGTTTCTTTTGGAAGAAGAGTTTTAGATTTTAGATACAACAAAGTTGATGCCATAATTAAGAATTCACTGGTTACCTCTAAATTCATTTCTTCCATTGCATTAATATAATCAATGTATTGATCTGTTATATCGCTTATCTTTACTTCAAAAATATCTAATTTGTTTTTCTCTATTAAATGACATAGTAAATCTAATGGTCCTTCAAAATTATCTATTTTAATCTCGTATTTATTCGTTTCTAATGTTAATACATTTTGCATTGATTTTACACAACCCTTTCTAAAACTCCAGCTTATTCTTTGATAATTAGTCTCTTTACATTCATACCTTTAAAATCTGCGCTATAGAAGGTTAAAAGCAGATTTAATGCTTTCTTCCCTATAGCCCTTCTTTAGTAAATATATTCTAATTTCGTCTTCTTCCATACTATTTAATTTTTTTATTATCAATTTATATGCTGATTTCTCCTCATATTCTTGTAACTCATCTATATTCCTAGAAATATATTCATCTATTAAACTACTTTTTATGCCTTTTGAATATAATTTATATTTTATTTCTTTAATAGATAAGCTTTTTAAATTTGTAAACTCGTTTACTGCTCTTTCTATGTAATTATAATCATCTATATATGAATTTTCTTTTAGCTCTTCTATTATATCATTTAAAATATTTTCTTCAAGTTCTTTAGAAAATTTTTGTCTAACTTCTTGTTCAGTTCTTTTTTTGTATAAAACATATTTTAAAACTTTTGATTTCATTTTATCAAACTTTTCAAATTCTTCTAATGAATATATCATAATATATTATTCTTCCTCTTCAAGTTCTTCGTCGTCTTCTTCTGGTGTTTCTTCTCCTAAGCTTTTTTCAAAAGCTTTGTTAAAGTTATCTCTAATTTTGTCTTCTACTTCTTTCATAATATCTGGATTTTCAATCAAGAATTTTTTAACATTTTCTCTACCTTGTCCAATTCTAGCATCATTGTAACTAAACCATGAACCGCTTTTTTCTATGATATCTAAGTTTACAGCTAAATCTACAATATTTCCTTCTTTTGAAATTCCTTTACCATACATTATATCAAATTCTGCTTCTCTAAATGGTGGTGCAACTTTATTTTTAACTACTTTTACTCTTGCTCTATTTCCAACTACTTCACCATCTTGTTTTAAATTTTCAATTTTTCTAATATCTAATCTAACTGATGAATAAAATTTAAGAGCACGTCCTCCCGGTGTAGTTTCAGGATTTCCAAACATAACTCCAACTTTTTCTCTTAATTGGTTTATGAAAACTATTACGGTTTTTGTTTTATTTATTGCTCCTGCTAATTTACGTAAAGCTTGTGACATTAATCTTGCTTGAAGACCAATATGTGAATCGCCCATATCTCCATCTATTTCAGCTTTTGGAACTAATGCAGCAACTGAGTCAACTACAATTATATCTAACGCACCACTTCTAACCAAAGCTTCTGCTATTTCTAGTGCTTGTTCACCAGTATCTGGTTGAGAAACTATTAAGTTGTCTATATCAACTCCTAAATGTTTTGCATATACAGGATCTAATGCATGCTCAGCATCTATAAAAGCTGCTTCTCCTCCTAATTTTTGTGCTTCAGCTATCATATGTAATGTTAATGTTGTTTTTCCTGAAGATTCTGGACCAAATACTTCTATAATTCTTCCTCTTGGAATTCCACCTATACCTAATGCAACGTCTAAGCTTAATGCTCCTGTTGGTATAGCTTCTACATTCATTGCTGTGAAATCTCCTAATTTCATAACTGAACCTTTTCCAAATTGTTTTTCGATTTGTCCTATAGCTGCCTCTAGCGCTTTTTTCTTTTCTGCATTTTCCATAATAATCTCTCCTTTTCGTTTTATTAAACATTTGTTTGTATTACTTTCTATAATATAACATTACATTTTATCTTTTGTCAATACATTTTTATAAAAAATTTGTCTTTGGTTTTATAGCTTACTCTTTGTTCCATGTTTCCAAATTTTTAAATGCATTAAAATTTGTCGGTTCAAAGTTTCCAACAACATTTTGATTTATTAATAAAGAGTTTTTATTTCTATACAAACTTATATATGCGCAATCTTCTTTGGTAATATCTATAATTTTCTTATACTTTTCTGCCATTAGTTTTTGATCTGTTATATTTTTTAAATCATTTATTGCAGATTTAACTTCATCATTATTATAGTTAGCGATGTTATTTTCGCCATAAAAATATGAAACATCTGGACTATAACCATTATATATTCCTGTAAGTAAAATCTGATAGTTTTTATTCTGTAACATTGAATAATACTGATTATCTGAAACTGTCCAAACATTAACTTGAATACCTATATTTTCAAGTTGTGATTTAATATTTTCAGCGACCTCACATCTTTTACTGTTGCTTGAATTAGTAGCTATTGTTAGAGATAAGATTCGCCCATTTTTTCTCCACCTATTATTGCTATATGTCCATCCAGCATTTGCTAAAACTTCTTTTGCTTTTTCTGGGTTATATCCCGAACTTACAGAAGTATCTGGATATAGGAAACTACCATAATCAAGTACATATTCAGATGAATAATATTTATTATTATATATAGTTGAAACAATGTTTTCTTTATCTATTGCATAATTCAAAGCTTGTCTTACACTTTTTTCTTGCATAATATAGTCATTACAATTGCAACTTAAAAAATCATATTCTCTTCCTTTGAATTCTTTAGTGTAATAGCCAATTGTTCCTATATAATCTTCATATGATAGGCTAGAAGTACTTATAACATCAACATTTCCCATTTTAAAACTGTTATACGCTTCTCCAATTTCAGTATAAACATTTATATATATTTTCTCAACGTTTTTATTAATTTTATCTTGATTTCTATAATTATCATTTTTTTCTAGTACTATCTGATATGCAGATGTTGTTGAGATTTTATACATTCCAGTACCTATGTGATATTTATGAGTTTCAAAGAATTTTTCATCGCCATAATATTTTTTACACATTATTGGAAAAATTAAATTATACTCAAAAAAGCTAGTATCTTCATTTAAATTAAACTTTACTGTACTTACATCTATTGCCTCAACACTGGCAATATTTTTAACATTTTCTGAATATATATTATCTTTCATTTTTAACAAATCCACCGTAAATTTAACATCATCCGCACTTAAATTACTTCCATCTGACCATTTAATTGTATTATCTATTTTAACAATATATGTTGTAGCAGAAGTCTTTGCAATTTCGTTTGCCAGACATGGCTGTGCTTTATATTCCTTATCTATATAAAACAAAGGCTCATACACTAATTGATAAATATCCATCAGCTGTTTATTTTTGGTCATTAGTGGATTCATTGTATCAAAATTCGAAATACCAAATTTAATGTTATCTTGATAAACAACTTGCTTAGCTTCTTGACTCTCATTACTTTGCTTTTTTCTATTTTTAGAGGTTACTTTAAATACAGCAAAAATTACAATCAAAATAACAAATCCCACGAAAACAAACTTCATATTTTTAAAATTAATCTTCAACTTTTCAATTCACCTACCTAGCTTTTTTACTAATCTATTTGCTTTTATTAACTTAAATAATTCTCAAACTTCATTAATCATATATTATTTTAATATGATTTTCAATATTTAATTATTAATTTTTAATATTCATTTAATTATTCTTATTTTCACACAATTCCTCATATGCTTTTCTTAAAAGAAAACAAAAAGGACACACTACACGTATGCCCCCTCATATTCATATTAATTTGTTATTTTCTAGACTCAATAATTAATTTAATACCAGTTCTTTCTTCCCCTTCAACTTGCACCTCCGCAAATGCTGGTACACAAACTAAATCAACACCAGATGGTGCAACAAATCCTCTTGCTATAGCTACTGCTTTAACTGCTTGATTTAAAGCTCCTGCTCCAATTGCTTGCATTTCTGCATAGTTATTTTCCTTTACCAATCCAGCTATTGCTCCTGCTACTGAATTTGGATTTGATTTTGATGAGATTTTTAAAACTTCCATTTTTTGCCTCCTATATTTTTAATTTTTTGTTTTCTCAACTACAAATATATTTATAATATACGAGACGTAAAAAGTCTAGTAGTTTCTAAGGAAAAATCCAATAATCGTTCGTCAAGAATTTACAGTTTTTTCCAATTATCGCATATTTATTCTATTAATCTTCTCTACTCGACAATTTTCGTCATTTGTTTCAAATATACATCCATTTAAAATACATTCACCTTCAGCCAATTTATATCTTTCAGGCAATGATGTAACAAATCTTTTTATAGATGCTTGTGGATCCATGCCAATAACTGAATTTTTTGGACCTGTCATACCAATATCAGTAATATATGCTGTTCCATTTTCTAAAATATGTTCATCAGCAGTTTGTACATGTGTATGTGTTCCGTATACTGCTGTTGCTTTTCCATCTAGATAAATTCCCATGGCAATTTTTTCTGCAGAAGCCTCTGCATGAAAATCAACGAAAATCATATCAACATTACCAACTATGTCATTTACTATATCATTTGCAACTGTAAATGGATTTTCTGATAAAACATTCATATCTGTTCTACCTATTAAATTAATAACAGCAATTTTTTTACCTTTGCATTCATAGATTCCTAAACCTTTTCCAACTACTCCTTTTGAATAATTTGCTGGTCTTAATAATTTAGGATGATCTATAAAAGTAAAAATGTCTTTCTTTCCCCAAGTATGATTTCCCATTGTTATACAATCCACGTTTAAGTCTAATAAATCTTCAAAAATTCTTGTTGTTATTCCCATACCTCCTGCAGAGTTTTCGGCATTAACTATAACAAAGTCTATTTGGTTATCCTCTCTAATACGAGGTAACTCTTGTTTTAATTTTCTTACACCGTTTTCACCAACGATGTCTCCTATTGCTAAAATTTTCAATTGTTTACTCACCTTTCTTTTTTTAATCTTATATATTACTTATTCTTTTTGCCATTTTAAAAAGTTCAACTGCAAATAATGAAATCATAACAACAGTTAAAACTAATGACAGATATTTTAATAATCCTATACATAAACACAATGTAAATAATAATGAAGCTGCTATTAATACAGAGATTACAGTTAAAATAAAACTTACAATATTTTTCCACTTTCTCTCTTCTCCTAATTGGAATAATCTCGCAGCAGTTTGGAAAATTATTATATTAAATAAAGTTATTCCTGGAATCATAATATTAAATATTAATATAGCAAAAAAAGTCCCAAAATCAGCTAATATCGATATTGGCAATGTTATCATTAACAATTCTCCTGAACCAGGTGCGCCATTCATTTCTTGGATTTTCCCAATGGATGTTTCTGTTATAGAAGGATTAGGCAATTGTATCATGATAATACAATTAAACATTATTAATATACTTATAATAATAGAAATTATTAATAATTTATTGCAACTTTTTTTCATTTTTTCTCCTTTACTTATATGATAGATAATTACATTCTAATATTATCATTTTTTTGATTATTTTTCAAGATGTATATTTTTTACTTTTGTTAGCATTTATATACTAAAACAAAAAAACAAGTTTGATTGTTACATCAAACTTGTTTTTTTATTATTTGGCATATTCGACAGCTCTAAACTCTCTAATCATGTTAACTTTAATTTGTCCTGGATATTCCATTTCATCTTCAATTTTCTTAGCAATATCTCTAGACATTAAAATCATTTCATCATCTGATACTTTATCTGGTTTAACAATTACCCTAACTTCTCTACCAGCTTGTATAGCAAATGATTTATCTACTCCATCAAAAGAATCTGCAATTTCTTCTAAGTTTTGTAGACGTTTTATGTATGTTTCTAGAGTTTCTCTTCTTGCCCCTGGTCTTGATGCTGAAATTGCATCAGCAGCTTGAACAAGTACTGCTTCTAATGTTTGTGGTTCAACATCTCCATGATGTGCTTCAACTGCATTTATTACAATTGGATTTTCCTTATATTTTTTCAATATATCAACACCAATTTGTACGTGAGTTCCTTCCATGTCATGATCTAATGCTTTACCAATATCATGTAAAAGACCTGCACGTCTTGCAAGTTTAGGATCTAGTCCCATTTCTTCTGCCATTATTCTTGCTAGATTAGATACTTCTATACTGTGGTTTAATACATTTTGTCCATAACTTGTTCTATAACGTAATTTACCAAGCAATTTTACGATATCTGGATGTAGCCCTATTACTCCAGATTCTAAAACAGCTCTTTCTCCTTCTTCTTTTATGATTGCAGCTATTTCTTCTTTAGCTTTTTCAACCATTTCTTCGATTTTGGCAGGATGGATTCTACCATCATCAATTAATTTCTCTAAAGCTAATTTAGCCACTTCTCTTCTTAATGGATCAAAACCTGAAATTATAACTGCTTCAGGTGTATCATCAATTATTAAATCGATTCCTGTTAAAGTTTCTAAAGTCTTAATATTACGTCCTTCCCTACCTATAATTCTTCCTTTCATATCATCATTTGGTAATGATACAATTGAAACTGTAGTTTCAGATGTATGATCAGCAGCACATTTTTGAACTGCATAACTAATAAGTTCTTTAGCACTTTTTTCAGCTTTTTCCTTAGTTTCTTCTTCAAACTCTCTAATTAGTTCAGCTTTTTCTTTTATCAAGTCTTTTTCAACTTCTGATAATAAGAATTTTTTAGCTTCTTCAACAGACATTCTTGAAATACGTTGTAATTCTTCTCTTTGATTATTAATTACTTCGTTTAATTCGTTGTTTAATTCTTTTGCTTTGTTGTCTAACTCCATGTCTTTCTTTAATAAGTCTTGTTCTCTTCTTTCTAACTGAGATATTCTATTTTCTAAATTTTCTTCTTTTTGTACTAAACGTCTTTCTTGTAGTTGAACTTCGCCTCTTCTTTCCTTAATCTCTTGATCTAAATCTTTTCTTGCATTCATTATTTCTTCTTTTGCTTTAAATATTTCTTCTTTTTTCTTATTTTCAGCATCTCTTGTAGCTGATTCAATAATTCTTTTTGCTTCTTTTTCTGCACTTTCCATTTTAGATTCAGCAATTTTCTTTCTTAGAATAAATCCAACAAAAGTAAAAATTACTGCTGAGATTAGAACAGAGACGATTGTGATTATAGCACTTCCCATAATCTAACACCTCTTTCTATTAATTTTTCAATGTTCAGTTTAAATATATTTTATTCTTACAATTATATATATTTTTACTCACACTCCTATTTTATATGTATTATTGTAAACTGTCAAGAGGTTTTAAATATAAAAAATTTAAATATATCTTTAATTTTTTATAATCATCTTATGACATTAATACTAGACTTTTAATTATCGCTTTGCTATAATTAATATGGTGATTATTTATGGAAAGAAAACATTCAAAAGAAAAAAATACGCTTAATATTATATTATTAATATTAAGAATAATTTGTATTATAGTTATTATATTTTGTTTAATTTATATCTTTATGTGGTATATGGAAAATAAAAAAAGTGCTGATATGTTAAAAAATGTTAAAGAGTCTAGTATTATAGATACTAAGACAATTCAAATTTCAGTCGATAGTTCAGATGAAACAAATGAAAATGTTGAAACTTCTAATAATAAAATTGAAATTCCAGTTTACGAACTAGACTTCAACAAACTATTATCTATTAATAATTCAACTGTTGGATGGATTACAGTTCCTAATACTTCGATAGACTATCCTGTTGCTCAAGCTAAAGATAATGGATTCTATTTAAATCATTCTTTTGATAATTCAAAAAATACAGCTGGTTGGATTTTTGCTGATTATAGAAATAAGTTTGATGAAACTGATAAAAACATTGTAATTTATGGACATAACCGAATGGATACAAGTATGTTTGCCACATTAAAAAATACGCAAAAAGATTGGTGGTATAATAATAAAAATAATAAATACATTACTTTTACGACTCCAAACGGTGTAATTGTTTATGAAGTATTTTCAGCATATACAATTCCAATGGAAAGTTATTATTTGACAACTGAATTTTCTAGTGATTCCAGCTATTTAGAATTTCTAAACACACTAAAAAATAGAAGTGTTCATGATTTTGGAGTTAGTTTAAATTCAAGTGATAAAATTTTGACATTATCTACTTGTGATGCCAGCGGACGATCAAGAGTTGTTGTTCACGCTAAGAGAATTAATTAGCAAAAAAGGACTAAGCTAAATGCCTAGTCCTTTTTATATGTTTTGATTTTTTTGTATAAATTTTAGTTATGATCATAATCGAAATCATCGTCATCTCCATCTGCAACCATGAATTCTCTAGCACCGATTCTTTTTCTTTGTCTTTCTTCTTCAACATTTTTTGAAATCAAATCTTTAACTTGCATTGGATTTTTAACATCTTTAATATCGAACTCAGGAGTTGACTTATCTGCTGAATTACAGTGAATTGTTCCGACATTAAAAATTCTTTGAATTAGTGAACATCTTACACTTAAATCCATTATTCTATATAATCTTACTTCATCTTGTGTTATAGCTAAAAAACCCTTTTCTACAATAAATTTTTCATTTGTTAATTTGTATTTTGTAAATGATAATGGTAAACCAAAAATTGGTCTTTTTCTGTCTTTCCATATGTAGTTTTCTACTATTTTATTCATTTTTTTCATAACCGTTCTCTCCTTTATTTTTTATAACTATATACATATTATATCTTAAATTTTCCAAATTAACAATAGTATATATTTTATTATTATGGAAAAAATAATTTTGAAACAAATTGTAGAATAAGGAGGAATTATCATGAAAACTGTAAAAGGTTTTATAATATTAACTGTTTTTTTATTTCTCCTATGTGGTTGCGAAAACAAAAACAATGTTCAAAATGGAGAAAATAAAAGCAATGCTGATTTTTCTAAAACTAGTATAACCAAAGAAATTGATCAAAATACTAATAATAATGAAAATAATAATAAACAACCAAAAGAAACAGAACTCTCTACCTTCTCCACTCCATTAAAATCAGGAGTTGCAAATCGTATAACTAATATAAAAATTACATGTAGTAAAATTAATGAACGAGTTTTAAAACCTGGGGAAACTTTCTCATTTAATCAAATTGTTGGTCCATGTACTTCACAAGAGGGATATAGAAAGGCTGAAATATATGTTAATAAGAAAATTGCTTATGCTTTAGGTGGTGGAAATTGTCAAGTTAGCACAACTCTTTATAATGCCGCTTTAGCTGTTCCTGGAATTGATATAGCAGAAAGACATGAACACAATGGAAGACCTGTTGATTATATCGAGGATGGAAAAGACGCAACTGTTTCATATAATACACTTGATTTAAAATTTGTTAATAATACTGAGAATGAAATTAAGCTTTATA
>Ga0310691_10008946_pt1 | contig 10236 bp, 8 predicted proteins | sample 176DNAGHGlowgp2_FD_203887 | JGI IMG/M metagenome (GOLD analysis project Ga0310691, IMG submission 203887) | Sheep rumen microbial communities from Palmerston North, Manawatu-Wanganui, New Zealand - 1766 DNA GHGlow gp2 (v2) (version 2) | ecosystem: Host-associated > Mammals > Digestive system >...
AAAATGCTCCCGCGCCCGAGAAGCCGGTGGTGATGTGGCAGTAGGGCTTGCAGTCCATGCATTTTTCCGTGACACTCTTGGGGCAGCGCCGCGTTTCGACGGGCTGTCCTTTTTCGACCATGATGATTTTTTTCCTGCTGCCGAGGCGGAGCATTTCAAGGGCGGTGAAGATCCCGGCCGGCCCCGCGCCGACGATGACCAGATCTGCGTTCATAGTTTTCAACACCTTTCGCTGCCGTTAAGGCTTAATCAGTGGGAGAGGGACGGAAAACGGGCCGCTTTCCACTCCCTGCCCCACGCTATCATAACATAAGACCGGGAAAACGGCACGCTGTCCCGGGATCCTGTGCGGATTTTCCTGCGGATGCCCTGAAAACACGCACCGCGCCCGGAGGGAAAAATAAGAGGAAAGCTCCCGCGGCGCCGGTTCTTCCGCTATAATAAAGGTGAAAGAAAAGCGGCGGAGGCACGCCGCGGACGGGAGGACGCTATGGCAGAGATGGATTTCTATTCGGAGTACCGCCAGAAGCTCCGCACGCCGGAGGAAGCGGTAAAGGTCGTGAAGAGCGGCGACTGGGTCGACTACATGACCAATGTCACCATGCCCGTATTGCTCGACAAAGCGCTTGCCGCGAGAAAGGATGAACTGACAGACGTCAAGATCCGCGGGAACCTTATTTTCGGCCCCATCGAGGCCGTTGAGTGCGACCCGAAGCGGGAGCATTTCATCTATAACAGCTGGCACTGCTCCTCGTACGAGCGGAAGCTCTGCGACAGGGGGCTCTGCAATTTTATCCCCATGGTCTTCCATAACGTGGTGCCGTACTACCGGCATTTCCTGACCGTGAACGTCGCCATGATGTGCGCGGCCCCTATGGACCGGCACGGCTACTTCAATCTTTCCAGCGGCACAGGCGTCGCGAAGGGCATCCTTGAGAAGGCCGATATCGTGATCATCGAGGTAAATGAGAACCTGCCGGTGATCTACGGCGGCTTCGACGAGAGCATCCACATCTCGGACGTGGACTTCGTGGTGGAGGGGCCGCACGGGCCCCTGCCGGGCTTCCCGAAGACCCCGCCCACGCCGGAGGACATCGCCATCGCGAAGCTGATCATCCCCTACATCCGGGACGGGGCCACCCTCCAGCTGGGCATCGGCTCCATGCCGAACGCGGTCGGCTCGCTGATCGCCGATTCGGACATCCGGGACCTCGGCATGCATACGGAGCTCTTAAGCGACGCGTTCTATGAGCTCTACAAGGCCGGAAAACTCACGAACCGGAAGAAGAAGGTGAACCGCGACAAGGGCGTCACCGGGATCACCATCGGATCGAAGGAACTCTATGAGTGGGTGGACAGGAACCCGGGCGTCGTCGCCGCGCCGCTTGAGTACGTGAACGCCCCGGAGATCATCGGGAAGCATGACGACATGATCTCCATCTCCAGCGGCATCTCCGTGGATCTCTTCGGCCAGGTCTGCGCGGAGACGGCGGGACTCCGCCATATCAGCGGGACCGGCGGCCAGCTCGACTTCCTGGTCGGCGCGTCCATGTCCGCGGGAGGCAAGGCGTTCATCTGCATGTCCTCTACTTTCCGCGACCGCTACGGGCGGCGGTACTCGCGGATCGTCCCCTACTTCAAGGGGGACATCGTCACGGATCCCCGGAGCCAGGCCTATAACGTGGTCACGGAGTACGGCTGCGTGAACCTCGTGGGGCGCACCACCTGGGAGCGTTCGGAGATGCTGATCTCCATAGCCCACCCGGATTTCCGGGAGGACCTGATCCGCGAGGCGGAGATCATGAAGATCTGGAGACGATCGAACAAACGGTGAATACCGGCCGGAGGCGAAGGCAGTGCCCCGCGTCCAGGCGTATAAAACAGAAAGGGATGCCGGTCAGTTACATGACCGACATCCCTTTCTGTCTTTATGTGAGTCTGTTTTTCATGAAGCCTAAGTACGCGTCGGAGTTGAAATAGTTCAGCGCCTCGGTCCGGCAGTGCTCAACATGCTTCCGCATGAGCTCCGCACAGATATCCGGAGACTGGCGGGTGATGATAGCGTCCAGGATCGCCGCGTGCTCCATGACGGCATTGTGGATCTTCACTTCCGTCTGTCCTGTTGCTATTACGGTCCTGGTATTGTCGTCGAACAGGCGGTGCATCATTTCGATCAGGTACCCGCTGCGGCAGTGGTCGATCAGGTAGAGATGCATGTCGGTGTCTGTCTGAAGGGACTTCAGGAGGTCTTCCTCAGGCTCCCGGAATCGCTGCCGCCAGGAGAGGAGCTCCTCGATCTTCAGGTAAGGAAGGGCCATGCGGAGCGTGAGAGGTTCTATTTCCAGACGGGTATCGAAGATCTGCAGGACATCCTCGATGGAGACCTCGCTGACGTAGATCCCCTTCTTCGGAATGATCTTCAGGTAGCCGTCCGCCTCCAGCCGGTTTACTGCCTCACGGACAGGCGTGCGGCTGACGCCGTATTCCTCGGTCAGCATCATTTCGTTCAGCTCAGATCCCGGGGGGTAGACGCAGTGGATCAGCTTGTTTTTCAGGTCGTTGTAGATGGTCCGTTTCAGATTCGGACCTTTTCCGCGCGCAGCAGATGTAGTCATCCGGGCTCCTTTGTCTGGGAGTAAGAGAAGCGTGTTACAGAATTAGTCTTTATTATAGAAAAAAATGTTTCATCTTACAAGAAAGAAAAGAGGATAAGAGTCCTGACATTAATGTATACATGTCGTGACAGAACTTATGAATAGTTTAAGCGAAACCCCTTCTGAAGACAGGAAGATATTAATACATGTATCCAACGAAATTCGACGGAGAGACGATTGATATTGTGAATATTGTAAATAATGCATTGATTAACAAGCGATAAATTGTGATAATGCTGAATTTCTGCCCACATTATCATTGACGGGCCTATATTCATCGGATAAAATAGATTATCATGTATACCAGACTGATATCATGTATACCAGATGGTGAAATGCACAATCATTAAAGGAGGAATCACTATGATGAAGAAGGCATTTGCTCTTGGAATGGCAGCGGTCCTCGCGTTCAGCGTCACTGCCTGCGGAGGCGGACAGACCACGAACAGGACGGACACCGCAGCCCCGGCCGCCGCGTCGGAAGCTGCGGCCAGCAATAAGAAGAAGGTTGACCCGTATTCCGGTGAAGAGATCAAGATCGCCTACATCGCCCACGACATCGGGACCCCGAACAACCAGGGATGGAAAGAGGGTATCGAGCGCCAGTGCGCGCCGTGGAGCAATATCAAGGTCGATTCCTACGGCGCCGAGGAGTCCGCTGAGAAGCAGACCCAGATCATGACGGACTGCATCAACCAGGGCTACAACGCGATCATCCTGCAGTGCTCCGACGGAACCGCGCTCGCGCCGTCCGTCAAGCAGGCCGAGGAGGCCGGCATCCCGGTCATCACCGTGAACCTTGACTGCTCCGGCGACACCGTGCACAGCGCGCTGGTCATGGCGGTCGACTACGACGCCGGGCGCATGGCGGCTGAGAAGATGGCCGAGCAGATGGGTGAAGCGGGCGATATCGCGATCATCCAGGGCGTTCCCGGACTGGAGAGGACCGACAACCTGGAGAAGGGCTTCCGCGACACCATCGCCAAGTACAGCGGGATCAAGATCGTCGACGCGCAGTCCGCGTCCTTCCAGAAGGATACCGCTATGACGGTCATGAACTCCTTCCTGCAGTCCTATCCTGACCTGAAGGGCGTTTTCGCGATCAACGACGCCATGGCCGAGGGCGCTGCCCTGGCAGCCGAGTCCGCCAACAAGAAGGGCCAGATCTGCATCTGGGGCGCAGACGGCGAAAAGGATGCGCTGACCATGATCGAGAACGGCGACATGGCGGGAACCATCTACACGAACAGCTGGGATGAAGGCGCCACGGCGGCGAAGATCGCCCTCCTGATGATCGGCTCCGATTACAGCTCTGCAGGGCTCACCGAGACTCCGAAGGTCATCATGGAACCCATCGTCGTGACCAAGGATACTGTCGGTTCCATTGCTCCGGAAGACCGCTGGTAATTGAAAAGAGACCCGGAACCGCCCTGGACGGCGGGGGTTTAAGATAAGACCTGCGGGCGGTCCGGAACGGACCGCCCGCATGCAGTTTAATTCAGGAGGGACAGAACGAGTGAAGCAGATGAACCAGACAATGATGCGGCGGCTGATCTCCATCGGCATGCTGCTTGTCCTTATCGTGTTGTTTACGATCCTTGCCGGCGCGGGCAAGGGGAAATTCCTGAGCTTTGACAACCTGATCGAGATCGTCCGCGACGCGTCGATCCCGGCGATCATCGGTGTCGGCGTCACGTTTGTCATCATTACGTCGGGCATTGACCTCTCTACCGGAAGCGCCATGGCGCTGGTAGGCATGGTGATGGCGAACATCTACGCGTACACCCTGCTGCCGTTCCCGGTCATGATCCTGGCGGGCATCCTGACGGGAGTCGCCTGCGGCGTCGTGAACGGCTATATCGTGGCGAAGCTCCATGTGCCGGAGTTCATCGGGACCCTGGCGACCATGAGCATTTACCGCGCCCTGACCTACATCATCGCCATCAAGGACGCGAACGGCGTCATCAAGAGCCAGCCCATGAATCACTCGGGCTATACCTGGCTCGGTATGGGCGTCGGCAAGTTTTATTACGTCATCATGGCCATGATCGTCATCGTGGCGGCGGGCCAGATCATCCTGAAGTACACCCGCTACGGGACGAATCTCTATTCCATCGGCGCCAGCAAGAAGGCCGCGACCCTGTCCGGCATCGACGTCGCGAAGACCCAGATGATCGCCTACATCATCACGGGCTTCTGCGTAGCCGTAGGCGCCGTCTTCACAACGGCGAGGATCCAGAGCGCCACCACGGCGGTGGGCTCCAATTTCGAGTTCACCCCCATCGCTTCCGCGGTCGTAGGCGGCGTGGCGCTGGCCGGCGGCTCGGGTGATGTCATCGGAACGCTGATCGGCGCGCTGTTCATGATCACACTGGAGAACGGCGTCCGCAAGCTGGACATGAATACTGCATTCCAGTACGTCATCAAGGGCCTGATCATCGTGGCGGTCGTCATCTTTGACGCCACCTACAAGGCCAGGATGGACAGGAAGGCAAGAGAAGAAGGAGCAAAGGAGGGACTGGAGTAATGGCAGGAAAGACACTTCTCGAAGCTGAGCACATCTATAAAAGCTTTTCGGGCGTTCCGGTCCTTCAGGATGTTCACTTTGAGGTGAAGGAAGGCGAGGTCCATGCGCTGATGGGCGAGAACGGCGCGGGAAAGTCCACCCTCATCAAGATCATCACCGGCGTCTATTCCAAGGATGAGGGACAGATCTACTGGGAGGGGAAGCCGGTCGAGGTGAATTCCTACCAGGACTGCCAGAAGCTCGGCGTGGCCTGCATCTACCAGGAGCTTTCCGTTATTCCGCCACTGACCGTGGCACAGAACGTATTCCTCGGCAGGGAGCCGCGGAAGGGACCGTTCATCGACTATCCGAAGATGAACCAGATGACGCAGGAGCTGATCGACAAGTACGAGTTCCCGCTGAAGCCCACCACCGTGGTGGACAACCTCGGCATAGGCCAGCGGCAGCTGATCGAGATCCTGAAGGGCCTTTCCCAGGATTCCAAGCTCCTGATCATGGACGAGCCTACGGCCTCCCTTTCCGGCAAGGAGGCGGAGATGCTCTTTAAGATCATCCAGACCCTCCGCAGCCAGGGCGTTTCCATCATTTACATCTCGCACCGACTGGAGGAGGTCTACATGCTGTCGGACCGCCTCACCATCCTCCGCGACGGAAAGAACGCCGCCCTTCTTGAGAAGGAAGACATCATCCCCGCGAAGGTCATCGAGACCATGATCGGCAAGGTGGTCGACGAGTCCGCAGGCTCCAGGAAGGAGCTGAGGTCCGACGACAGCGCCGAGGTGCGCCTGGACGTCAGGAACCTGACAGACAAGACCGACCGCTACAGGAACATCAGCTTCCAGGTCCACAGGGGGGAGATCCTCGGGCTCGGCGGACTGATCGGTGCGGGCCGCACCGAGGTGGTGCGCGCCATCTACGGCGTGGACAAGGCCATTTCCGGCGAGGTGTGGCTGGATGGCAAAAAGCTGGATCCGTCCCCGAAGAACAGCATCCTTGAGGGCATCGGCTTTGTCCCGGAGGACAGAAGGAACCAGGGCTTTATCCCGCTCCTTTCCACCACGAGGAACGTGGCCCTCACCAACTATGATATCGTGAAAAAGACGGGTCTGTCCGTCTCGGACTCCGATGAGCTGGCCATGAGCAGACGTGCCATCGAGGCCATCGATATCCGCCCGTCGGACCCCGACAAACAGGTTGGAGTCATGTCCGGCGGAAACCAGCAGAAGGTGGTCATCGGCAAGTGGCTGATGCGCGACCTGAAGCTGCTGATCGTCGACGAGCCCACGGCAGGCATCGACGTCGGCGCCAAGGACGAAATATACGGACATCTGCAGAAACTGGCTGACCAGGGCATCGCGATCATCGTGGTGACCTCGGACCTGCAGGAGCTGCTCCGCGTGTCGCACCGGATCATCGTCATGAGAAAGGGCGACATCGTGAAAGAGTTCAAGAACGAGACCGTGACCCAGGCCATGGTCCTTTCCGCAGGACAGGGCGTGAATGAGGAGGATAAGTGATGAAAAACTTCAACTGGGAAAAATACAGTAAACCGGTCATCCTTGCCGCCTTTATCGTGATCCTGTCGATCCTCCGCCCGAAGGCGTTCCTGTCGCTTGACAACTTCTCCAACGTCCTGTGGTCGGTCTCCGTCATCGGCATCATGGTCTGCGGCACCATTTTCGTGTTCCTGATCGGAGGGATCGACCTTTCCATCGCGACCCTGTGCGCGTTTTCGGCGACCGTGGTCGTGTCGGTGACCCATGCGCTGGGCGACACACCGGGCGCGGTGGCGGCAGGAGTCGCAGCGGCGCTCCTCACGGGCGCGCTTGCCGGCGTGGTCCACGGCGTCGTCATCACCACCTTCAATATTCCGGCCTTCCTCGTGACCTTCGCGAGCCAGAGCGTGTTCCTCGGCCTTGCCATGATCATGACGAACAACAAGATCGTCAGCTGCAACGTGCCGGCGTTCACGGCTATCGGCTCCATGAAGATCCTGGGGTTCCCCCTGCCGGTGTACTTCATGATCGCCATGGCGCTGATCAGCTGGTACATTCTCAGGAAGACCGTGTTCGGCCGCTATATCTACGCGGTAGGCGGCAACCCGACGGCATCCGAGATCTCCGGCATCAACGTGCGTTTCACATCCATCATGTGCTACGTCCTCTCCGGACTTACTACGTCGCTTGGCGGCATCGTCCTTGCGTCCATGACGCAGCAGGCATCTTCCTCCACGGGCGCGGGCTACACGAACGACGTCATCACGGCGGGCGTCATCGGCGGCGTATCGCTGCTTGGCGGCGTCGGAACGGTACCGGGCGCCATCTTCGGCGCGGTCCTGATGGGACTTCTGAATAACGGCCTGAACCTTATGTCCGTGCCGTCCACGCACGCCGGCCTGGTCAAGGGCCTGGTGATCGTGGTCGCGGTCGCCTTCGACGCGCTGCAGCACGCGGACCAGTCCAGGAAGAAAGCGAAGAAGGTCGTAAAGAAGGCCGCCTGATACGCGGGACGGAAGAAGGCTGCCCGGCGGCGGAACGCGGTCGGCGCTTTTACCCCGCGGGCCTGGCCTGAAAGAAACGGACCTGAATCCATAACGAACAGGAGAACATGAAAAATGAAGAAGATCGATGCACATCTGCACCTTGCGAAGGTGCTTGCAGGCTACTGCAGGAGGGGAGAACTCCGCGCCGCGGGCGGCGGCAAGGCCCGGTGGGGCAGCGGGGAAGTGTTCCAGCTCCTGCCGACGACGGGAGAGTACGGGGACGACTGCTTCACCGCGGAGCAGGCTCTCGCAATCATGGACCGGAATGACGTGGAGCGTGCTGTGCTGATGAACGGCAGCATGTACGGTCTCCAGAATATTTACCATGAAGAGATCCTGGAAAAATATCCGGACCGCTTCTGCCCCTCCTGCGAGGTGGACCCCTTCATGACGAACCACCTGGAGATGCTTCACCGGTTCATGGAGGAAAAGCATTTCCGCCTCCTGAAGATCGAGGTGAGCTCCGGCGGCGGGCTTATGGGCTGCCACGATCCCTTCGATCTTTCCGGGGACCGGATGATGGAGATCTACAGGATCGTCGAGAAGAATCACGGTGTCGTGGCGCTGGACGTGGGCGATATCTACATGGAGAGCCACCAGACCACGGCCCTTATGAGGATCGCCGACCGCTGCCCGGACCTTAAGCTGGTGGTCTGCCATCTGCTGGCCCCTGTGAGGGAAAAGAAGCGCGAGTGGACGGCGGAGCTCGAGCTTTTAAAGCAGCCGAACGTCTGGTTTGACATCGCGGCCATCCCGAAGATCCTGGATCCTGACGTCTATCCTTATCCGGAAGCTGTGGATTACCTGAGGACGGCGGCGGATATCGTGGGCGCTGACAGGCTTATGTGGGGCACGGATGCACCGTACGCTGCCACGCGGGACACGTATGAGCACCTTACTGATTATCTCCTTAAGTCGGACAGGTTCTCTGAGGAAGAGCTGGAAAATATCTACTACAACAACGCGAAAAAAGTATATTTCCCCGAATAATACTCTGGACGGGCCGGTATTCTCCAATACCGGCCTGTGACCGGTAAATTAAGGAAGGATCTGTGATATAATGAAAAAAATAGTCAGCCTGTACGGAACGCCATCTGATATTTTCAACCGGCTGAACGAGAAGGCCGTGGAGTACGCTGCGGGGCGCGGCCTTGAGTACCGGTGGGTCCCGATGCAGCCGTTTTCAAATGACGCCGCGGTGGAAGCCCTTAAGGGGGCGGATGCCGGTATTATCGACGTTGAGGTCTACGGCAGGGATATCTTCACCAGGATCAATGACAGCGTGAAGATCCTGGTGCGCTACGGCGTTGGCTTTGACGCGGTAAACCTGAAGGATGCCACGGACGCCGGCGTCGCCGTCGCGCGCACCACAGCCGCGAACGCGGAGGGCGTCGCGGAGATGGCGTTTACGATGATCATGGCCGCAAAGCGCCAGCTGATGCGGAACCGTGACTGCGTGAATACCGGGAACTGGGTCAGGAACGTCGGCGGGGAAATGCTGGGAAAGAAGGTCGGTATCCTCGGGTTCGGGGCCATCGGCCGCAAGGTCGCAAAGCTCTTCAGCGGGTTCGACTGCGAGATCCTCGCGTACGATCCGTTCCTGACGGAGGAGGCCTGCGCGGCAGCCGGCGCGAGAAAGGCGGATCTTGAGGAACTGTTCCGGGAAAGCGACGCCGTCACGGTCCACGTGCCCTACACGAAGGAGAATCATCACCTCGTGAACGCGGAACGGATCGGCATGATGAAGGAGGACGCGGTGCTGGTTTGCACCGCCAGGGGGAACCTCGTGGATGAGGACGCCCTCGCGGATGCCCTGAAGGCCGGAAAGATCCTCGGCGCAGGGCTCGACGTGTTCGCGAAGGAGCCGCTTCCGGCGGATTCCCCGCTCATCGGCCTGGACAACGTGATCCTGACGCCCCATGTCTCCTCGCAGACCTGGGAATCTCTCTGGAACATCTACGCCAGGGCCATCGACATCGCGGCGGACTATCTGGAAGGAAAGGATATCAGCAGGGACCTGCTGAACGCGGACGTACTGAAGTAAAGCGTCCGGACTTTCCTGCCTGCAACGGAAATTCAGACGAAAGACAGGAGAGAATGGTATGCGTTATTTTATCGGTCTTGACAACGGCGGGACCGCCACCAAGGCGGCGGTGTTTGACGAACGGGGAAAGGAGCTCGGCACCTGCGGCGTCGCAACGAAGGCGATCACGCCGAAGCCGGGCTTCGTCGAGCGCGACATGGAGGAAATGTGGGACGCGAACTGCGCGGTCCTGAAGGGCGTCCTTGAGAAGACGAGGATCGACCCGGCGGATGTCGCCGGCGTCGGCATCTCCGGACACGGAAAAGGACTGTACCTCTGGGGAAAGGACGGGAAGCCGGTGCGGAACGGCATCATCTCTACGGATAACCGGGCGTACCGCTATCCGCTCGAATGGAAGGCGAACGGCGTGGAGGAAATGGCCTTCCACCGGTCGCTCCAGCACATCATGTCCTGCCAGCCCACGGCGCTT
>Ga0310691_10008948_pt1 | contig 10235 bp, 10 predicted proteins | sample 176DNAGHGlowgp2_FD_203887 | JGI IMG/M metagenome (GOLD analysis project Ga0310691, IMG submission 203887) | Sheep rumen microbial communities from Palmerston North, Manawatu-Wanganui, New Zealand - 1766 DNA GHGlow gp2 (v2) (version 2) | ecosystem: Host-associated > Mammals > Digestive system >...
TGGTGTTGATAAAAAGAAAGAGTGGATTAAAAGCAAATTAAAAGATGGTCATGTATTTAGAAAATTAAATGCAAGGGGAAAAATCTTTATTGAGTATGAACCAATAGAAACTGCTTGGGTTCCAATTGATGGTAAAAACTATATGCATATTTATTGTTTATGGGTAGCAGGTAGTTTTAAAGGGAAAGGTATTGGTAAAGAATTATTAGAATATGCTACCCAAGATGCTAAATCTAAAAAAATGAGTGGAGTTTGTACATTGGTATCACAAAAGAAAAAACCATTTATTGGAGATAAAAAATTCTTTGAACATTATGGATTTAAAGTGGTTGATACTATAAATGATTATGAATTAATGGCACTTTCTTTTGAGACATCTGAAACACCTAAATTTAGTGATAGTGCTAGAAAAATGGAAATTGATAGTCAAGATTTCACTATCTATTATTCTAATGAATGTCCTTATGTAGAATATGAAATTAAAGAATTATCTGACTATGCTAAAGATAAAGGTATCAAATTAAACTTTATTAAAATAGATTCGTTAGAGAAAGCAAAAAATGCACCATGTATATTTAATAATTGGGCAAACTTTTATAAAGGAAAATTTGTTTCAAATACAATATTAAATGCAAATGCTTTTGAGAAATTATTAAAATAAATAGATCGTAAGATTAAGATATTCTCGTACACTTAAACTAGATGATTTTGTTATCATCTAGTTTTTATATATAATAAAAACCATTCTTATATGAAAGGAGAATGGTTTTATGAATGAGAATATTATTAGAACTATAAGTTCAGAAATGAATAGATATTTGAATAATTATCAAATGTCTAAATTACAGGAAGTGTTATATAAGAAAGTTGAAATTGAAAAGAAAGAAATATCAAATGATGAATATTTAAATAATAGAATGGATAATAATGCAGCTTTATTTGTAAGCAACAATAAACCTTATGATAGATTACAAAGTACAGGTATTGAATTAATGCTACAAAAACTTGGAAAAGAATTAGGAGAAGAAAAAGTACATCCTCATAAATTTAGAAGAACACTGGCAACTAAAGCAATAGATAAAGGAATGCCAATAGAGCAAGTTCAACATTTATTAGGACATACCAAAATAGATACAACACTTCATTATGCATTTGCTAATCAAAATAATGTTAAAATATCTCATAGAAAATATATATATTAACATACAAGAAAACATACAGAAAAGCATACAAGATGATTGACTACAATATTATTAAATGATATAATATTTTTATAAGAATTTGAGGTGATTATATATGGATAATTACATACCACCATTTGATATTACTAATACTATGTTGGATAGAATTTCAAGCATAATGAAAAAAATTGGTAAGTTAGATAATTATAAAGATTTAAATAAAATGCCAATTCTAAGAAGAAATAATAGGATTCGTTCTATTCATTCATCATTAGCAATTGAAGCAAACTCATTATCTTTTGAACAGGTAAAAGATATTATTGATGGTAAAAAAGTAATAGGTCCTCAAGATGAAATACAAGAGGTTAAAAACGCCTATGAAGCATATAAATTAATGAAAGAAGTTAATCAATATTCAATTAAAGATTTAAAAAAAGTTCATGGAGTAATGACTTATCTTACGGTTGATGAATCCGGTGAATTTAGAAAAGGTAATGAAGGAGTATTTGATGAAAACGGAAATTGTATTCATGTTTGTCCACCACCAGAGCAAATTAATAAATTAATGAAACAATTATTCAAATGGTTAGAAGATAATAATGGTATAGTTCATCCATTAATATTATCTTCAGTATTTCATTATGAATTTGTATTTATCCATCCATTTAAAGATGGCAATGGAAGAACTGCTAGATTATGGCAAAATGTAATACTTTCAAATTGGGAAGAAATATTTGAATATGTTCCAATTGAATCCCAGATAAAGAAATATCAGGAAGAATATTATTTAGCTATTGCAAATTGTGATTATAATGGTAAATCTACTGAGTTTATAGAATTTATGTTAAAAATGATTGATGAAATATTAGAAGATTTAATGTATAGTACTAGTGTACAAGCAAGTCATGTTAGTCCATATGTTAATAAATTATTATCTGTAATGGAAACAGGTGTTGCTATGACTACTTCTGAATTAATGGAAAAATTAAATATGAAATCTCGTATTTCATTTAGAGATAATTATTTAAATCCAGCATTAGAAAATGGATTAATAAAAATGACTAATCCAGATAAACCAACTAGCAAAAATCAAATGTATTATAAAGTGTAAGTATGTATTTTAATAAAAAACTATAACACTTTAAGTTGACGTAAAATACTATGTGGACATTTTTGTTTAATTAATATGTATCATAATATTCTTGTAAACAAAGGATAAATTTGATAATGATCTTGTCCACATTGAACAAATTATTAGTAATATTTATAATACAAATAATACTGATGTTTTATGATATAATTATATAGAGGTTGATAGTATGAAGAATAAAAGTTTATGTAGGAACTAAACATTTAGTTCCTTTTATGTGTAGATATATATAAAAGAATTTGATATAATTTAAATAGTAAGGAGGAATATGTAATGAGTAAAATATTAGTTAGTTATTTTTCAGCTAGTGGAATAACAAAAAATGTTGCAAATAAAATAGCGCAAGCAGTAGATGGAGATTTATTTGAAATTGAACCAAAGGATAAGTATACAGATAGTGATTTAAATTGGATGGATAAACAAAGTAGATCATCTATTGAAATGAATGAAAATATAAAACCTGAAATATTAAATAAAGTATCGAATTTAGATGATTATGATACAATTATATTAGGTTTTCCAATATGGTGGTATAAAGAACCAACTATTATAGATAAATTCTTAGATGAAAATGACATGACAGGTAAAAAGATTTATGTGTTTGTAACAAGTGGTTCATCGTCAATTGATTCAACTTATAAAAGTTTAAAAAATAATTATCCAAATTTAAAATTTATATGTGGTAAAAGATTTACTGAAAATGAATCAGATTTTAAATCTTGGTTAGTATAGGAGGATTATATGGAAGATATAAAAATTACAACTGAGTGGGATAAGGTATTTGCTTTAAGTGAAAAAGTAAATCATAAAAAGGTATCATTTAAAAATCATTTTGGAATAACACTAGTAGCTGATATGTATACACCTAAAAACTATAATGGAAAATTATCAGCTCTAGCAATAAGTGGACCTTATGGAGCAGTAAAAGAACAATCAAGCGGATTATATGCTCAAGAGATGGCAGAAAGAGGTTTTTTAACACTTGCGTTTGATCCATCTTTTACAGGTGAGTCTGGTGGTTATCCAAGATACATGACATCTTATGATATTAATGTTGAGGATTTTCAATCAGCAGTTGATTATTTAATAAGTTTAGAAAATGTTGATTCAAAAAAAATAGGTATTATAGGTATTTGCGGATGGGGTGGCATAGCACTTCAAACTGCTTGTATTGATACAAGGATTAAAGCTACAGTTTGTTCTACTATGTATGATATGTCTAGAGTTTCTGCAAATGGATATTTTGATGAACAGGATAATGAAGAATCAAGGTATCAAACTAGAGTCAATTTAAATAATCAAAGAAATGAAGATTATAAAAAAGGAGAATATAAACTTGCTGGAGGTGTGGTAGATCCATTACCTGAAAATGCTCCTAAGTTTTTACAGGAATACCATGCATATTATAAAACTCCTAGGGGATATCATAAGAGAAGCTTAAATTCAAATAATGGATGGGCAATCCAAACTAATACTTCTATGATGAATACAAGATTATTTAAATATTCAAATGAGATAAGAAGTGCTGTAATGATAGTTCATGGAGAAAAAGCGCATTCATGTTATATGGGTAGAGATGCTTACAATGATATGATTAAAAATTCTAAATATACAAGTAATAAAGAATTAGTTATTATTCCAAATGCTACACATACAGACTTGTATGATCAAAAGGATAAAATACCTTTTAATAAAATTGAAAAATTTTTAAAGGATAATTTAAAATAATGAATAAAAAAGTTTTATTTATATTTCTTTGTTTATTATTATCTGGTTGTAATAGAGTTAATAATACTATTCAAGTTAAGGAGAGTGATGTAAAAATTAATGTGATTATTAATGATAATTCTTATATACTTAACTTAGAAGATAATGAGACTGTGACTGAATTTGTTAAATTATTACCAAAAGAATTTAATATGAAAGAATTAAATGATAATGAAAAATATGTTTATTTAAATTCTTCTTTACCAACTAATTCATCAATTCCAAAAAAGATAAATAAAGGTGATGTTATGTTATATGGTGATAATTGTTTAGTGGTATTTTATAAATCATTTAATACAAATTATAGTTATACGAAGATCGGACATATTGATAATTTTCCTGATCTAGATAATAAAAATATTATTATTAAATTTAAAACGGCTTAATTAAATTAAGTCGTTTTTAAATAGATTTTTAATATTATCTATAACTAAATTAGTCATTAGTTCATAATTCATATTGCTATGTTTATGATATGTTATTTCATGACATAGATTATCAATTAATCCCATCATTATATGTACTTTTTCAAATAAATTATCATCTTTAAAATTATTTTTAATTAAAATTTCTTTAAGAGAGTTTGTCATTTCTAATTCTTGTTTATAGTAATATTCAGCAACTCTTTTATCTGAATGTACCATTGACATTATTTCTTCATGTGCAACATTTGATACTTTGTGATTACTAATATAATGTTCAATCATTTGATTGAGGAATTTGTCAAAGTCTTTTTTATCAAATTTAATATCTTTATTTATCAACATAGGAAAGAATATTGAATTTCCATATTTTTCTAATCCCTCAATTAATATATCATATTTGTCTTTAAAGTACTGATAGACAATACCTGTTGATACACCAGCATATGAAGCTATTTCAGCAGTATTTGTATTGTAGTATCCATTCTTACATATTAAATTAAATCCTGCTTTGATTATTTTTTCTTTTTTTTCTTTTGCTCTTTGTTGTTTTGGTTCTCTGATATTTTCAATCATTAAGATCACCTCGTAAAAATTATAGCACATTTTTAATAAATATGAAATATTTTTCACATTATTATTGACTATTTTTTATTTAAAGAATATAATTAATATGAAATATGTTTCATATTTAGAAAGAAGGAGAATTGTGAAGAGTTTTATAGAATTAAAAAATGTAAAAAAAACATATGTCATAGGTGAGCAAAAGTTTAATGCTCTTGATGGAATAGATTTAAGTATTAATCAAGGAGAATTTGTTGTAATACTTGGTCCATCTGGTGCTGGTAAATCAACACTTTTAAACTTACTTGGTGGAATGGATAAGGCAACATCTGGATCTATTATGATAGGTGAAAATGATATTGCTAAATATAGTGATAAACAATTAACTAGATATAGAGCAAATGATGTTGGGTTTATATTTCAATTTTATAATATAATGCCAACATTAACTGTTGATGAAAATGTTAATTTAATTAAAGATGTTACTAATACATCTAAAGATTCAAAAGAGGTTTTAAAAAGTGTTGGATTATTAAAACATGCAAATAAATTTCCACAAGAATTATCAGGTGGAGAACAACAAAGAGTATCAATTGCAAGAGCAATAATGAAAAATCCAAAGGTTTTATTATGTGATGAACCTACTGGAGCACTTGATTCTAAAACAGGTGTAGAAGTATTAAAATTATTAAGGGAACAAAGTGATCAAGATACAACTGTTATTATAGTTACACACAATGCTTTAATTGCTGATATTGCAGATAGAGTTATTAGAATAAAAAATGGTAAAGTTGAATCTAATGTACTTAATAAACATCCAAAAAATATAGCTGAGGTACAGTGGTAATTATGTTAAAAAGAAAAATGTTTAGGGATATTCGAAAGAATTTATCTCAATTTATTACTATCTTTTTAATGATTATGATTGGAATAATGGCTTATTCTGGAATAAAAGCATATATGGATGGTATGACTAAGACAGCTGATAAGTTTTATTCTGAAAATAACTTACAAGATTTAAATGTTATGGGCTATTTAACCCATGATGATTTAAATACTATCAAAAAGATTGATAATGTAAATGATGCTGAATTAAAATTATCTGTTAGTGCTACTACTGATAATGATAAAGTTTTACTTTTAAATTTTATTGAATCTAATAATATTTCTAAGTTTTATGTGTTAGATGGTGAAAAGTTTGATTCAAATAAAAGTGGTATATGGTTAGATAATTTTTATTGTGAAGAAAATAATATAAATGTTGGAGATACTGTACTTGTTAAATATGAAAGTATGGAGCTTCATGAAAAAGTATTGGGTAAAATAAATGTTCCAGATCATCTATATGATACTAGAGATGAATCTGAATTATATCCAGATAGAAATGAATTTGGATTTGCATATATGAGTATAAATGAAATAACTGAAGATTATATTAAGTCTTTAGTTATGAAAGAAGCTAATATTAGTGATGAACAAGTATTTACTATGGCTATGCCAAACTTTAATTATAAAGATTACATTCCATTTTCAAGTATAATGGTTGATGTAAAAAATACATCTAAAAAAGACGAAGTAAAAAATAGTATCGAAGATACAGTTGAAAATGCTAAGGCTATTATTAATATAGAAGATACAGCTTCATATGTTGCTTATCAAGGTGAAATTGATGAAGGTAAAACTTATGTAGGAGTATTTTCAGGAATATTTTTATTTATAGCAATGCTTTCAGTTATTACAACAATGACTAGGGTTGTAAAAAATCAAAGAGTACAAATAGGAACATTAAAAGCATTAGGATTTAGTAATAATAAAATATTATTTCATTATATAGGATATAATTTTTGGATTAGTATTTTTGCAAGTATCATTGGTTTAATACTGGGATATTATATAATAGGTAACGTATTTATTAATCTAGAAATGGAATTTTTTGAAATACCAAATGGATATCCTGCAATGAATATATCAAGTTATTATGTAGCGCTTATTGTAATTGGAATAGTTGCAGTAATAACTTATATAACAGGTAGAAGTATATTAAAGGAAAATCCTGCAGAAACTTTAAGAAATAAGATACCACATATTAAGGGTAATTCATTAAAAATTACAAAAAAAGGAATCTTTAAAAAATTAAGTTTTGAAAGTATTTGGAATGTTAGAGATATATTAAGAAATAAAATGAGAACATTTATGGGACTTGCTGGTGTAGTTGGTTGTTGTGCTTTAATTGTATGTGCACTTGGAATGTTAGATTCAATGAATTTCTTTGTTAAATTACAATTTGAAGATTTATATAACTTTAATTATAAATTAAATATTAAAGAAAATTTATCTAAAAATGAATTACAAGTTTTATATGATAAATATGGTGATAACACATCAGAAAGTTTAGGAATAGAAATAAAAGATAAAAATGGTAAAAGAGAATCTAATAATATATTTGTAACAAATGCTGGTAATCTTGTTAGATTTGTAGATAATAAAAATAAGATTAAGGATAAACCAACAGATGATGGTATATATGTTACATATAAGCTAGCTTCAAATAAAGGGTATAAGTTAGGTGATAAAATAACATGGCATATATATGGTGATAGTAAATACTATACATCAAAGATAATTGGATTTAATAAAGATCCGCAAAATCAAAATATATCTATGACTAAAAATTATTTAGAATCGTTAGGAATAGATTATAATCCAGATTCATTATATACAAATAAAGATTTAAGTAAAATTAAGGAAATTAATAATGTTGAAACAATTCAAGATATAGATAGTTTAAAAGAAGGTATGAAAGGAATGCTTTCAATGATGAAAACTATGTTAGTTTTAATTATAACTATTGCTATTTTACTTGGTGGAATAATTATATATAATTTAGGAATACTATCTTATACTGAAAAACAATATCAATTTTCAACGTTAAAAGTATTAGGTTTTGAAGATAAACAAATTGAAAAGATCTTTATAAAACAAAATAATTGGATTGCTATTATTTCAATAATAATTGGTTTACCTGGTGGATTTTATTTAACTGACTGGTTATTTAAAACTGCTATTGAAGAGCATTATGATTTTGGTGCATCTATTACAATAAGAACTTATATTCTATCAGCACTTGGAACTTTTATTGTGTCATTGTTAGTATCTAAATTTTTAGCAAGAAAAATTAAAAAGATAGATATGGTTTCAAGTTTAAAAGGAAATGAATAATTATAAAAAGCAGTCGTTTGACTGCTTTTATGTGATATAATAGTAGTGTGATGTATATGAAAAAAATAGTTTTAATATTAATATTATCAATTATTACGTTGATTTTTATATATAATGATGATTTTTTATATTCTTCACCAATTATGAAGATAACAAATATTGAAGAAATTAATGAAGACATATCTCAAAATGCTTTAGGATTAAAAGAAAAACATTATATAAAAAAAATACATGGAGTAATAACAAATGGTAAAGAAAAAAGTACTAAAAAAGTAGTAAAATATGAAGAAACTTATTCATCAGTTATAACAGATAGATATAGAGTTGGTGATAAGGTAATACTAGATGGTAATGATATCAATTTAAAAAGAGATTTTTATTTAGCTTTAATGATAGTGATATTTATAAATTTAATTTATATTGTTGGAAAATATAAAGGATTATTATCAATTGTAAGTGTCATTTTAAATTTAATTGTATTTTATATTGGTTTAAATTTATATTTTAAAGGAATAAATTTATTATTTTTATGTGTAATAGAAATGATTATTTTTTCAATACTATCACTTATTTTAGCAAGTGGTGTAAATAAAAAAACATTATCGGCAGTTATATCAGTTATTATATCTACTGTTGTAATGTTACTTTTGTTACTTATCGTTGTTACAATAACTAATTATAAAGGAATAAACTTTAATGAATTATCATATTTAACAGTACCTATTGAAGATATTATAATGCCGGAATTATTAATTGGTTCAGTTGGCGCTATTATGGATGTTGCAATTACTATATCTTCATCTATTTCTGAACTTATAGATAAGGATAAAAATATATCTTCACAAGTATTAAATAAATCTGCAAAAGAGATTGGTAAAGATATTATGAGTACAATGAGTAATGTTTTATTCTTTACTTATTTATGTGCTGGTTTACCTATTTTCGTATTAGCGCATCGTAATGGATTTTCTATGTATAATTATATAACGACTAATTTTACATTAGAATTATCAAGATTTTTAATTGGTAGTATTGGTATTGTTATAACTATTCCTATATCTGCATTTGTTTCAATTAAATTAATGAAAAGAGGTGCAGAATGAATACAATTTTAGTCATTATACTTTTGTTATTAATGATATATATTGATAAAAAAAGAGGAATAAAATTATTTTTATCGTTAATATTTAACTTTTTAATATTAATGATTATATTTTTCTTAATTGCTATTGGATTAAATTCTATTGTTTGTTCTTTAATTGGGTGTTTTATAATATGTTATATTATTTTATTTTTTGTTAATGAAAAGAACATCAAAACAAAATCTAGTTTAAAATCTATAATTATTGTTTTATTGATTCTAGCAATCTTTATTTTTGTTATAACATATATGACAAGGATTGCAGGCTTTGGATATGAATCTTATGAAGAAATAAATATGTTTTCATATGATGTTAAAATTGATTATACAAATATTGCAATTTCAATGATATTAATAAGTTTAATTGGAGCAACTGTTGATTCATCTATTGCAATTTCATCAGCATTATATGAAGTGTATGAAAGTAATAAAAATTTATCTAAAAAGGAGTTATTTCTTTCAGGAATGAATATCGGCAAAGATATTTTGTGTACAACAACTAATACATTAATGTTTGCGTTTTTAGGTGACTTTATGACATTATTGATATGGTTTTATAGAGGTAACTATTCATTTTTAGAAATAGTAAATTCAAAAACATTTGTTGCGGAATTAATTCGAATATTATTTAGTGCAATCGGATGTATTATTGTTATACCTATTACAGCATATATTACATCAAATAATTTACTTAAAATTAATAAGGAGGAATTGTGAATATTACTATTGGTTTATTAATACCTTTTTTAGGAACTACATTAGGATCAGCAACAGTATTTTTAATGAAAAAT
>Ga0310691_10008951_pt1 | contig 10233 bp, 9 predicted proteins | sample 176DNAGHGlowgp2_FD_203887 | JGI IMG/M metagenome (GOLD analysis project Ga0310691, IMG submission 203887) | Sheep rumen microbial communities from Palmerston North, Manawatu-Wanganui, New Zealand - 1766 DNA GHGlow gp2 (v2) (version 2) | ecosystem: Host-associated > Mammals > Digestive system >...
CTGGTTTATATATCTTGTCGTCCAACTGCATTTCCTTAATGATGCTCTTCACCAATGACCTCGAATCAGCCTGGTCGTAGATGGTAAAGTTTGAAGCAAACCCTATCTCCGTTGCTTCTGCTCGGAGGATACGGGCAAACACAGAATGGAAAGTACCCATATGCAGCCGTTGTGCACGTTCCTGTCCCACCAGCCGTCCTATGCGCTCCTTCATCTCCCGGGCGGCTTTATTGGTAAACGTCAGTGCCAGAATATTCCAAGGTGCCATATCGCGTTCCAACAAATAGGCAATCTTATAGGTCAGCACACGGGTCTTACCCGACCCCGCACCAGCAATCACCAATTGGGGGCCATCACAATACTCCACGGCCCTGCGCTGCCCTTCATTCAATTCTTCTAAAAGATTAAAGCTCATAGAGTGCAAAATTACACTTTTTTCATGAAACAACCAAAAGAAAGTTGATGTAACGCAATAAAAATACAATTTCTACCGACAAGATTCGTTTATCTCAGAATAATTGTTTAAATTTGCAAACTTAATTCTAACTTTCGTATTTAAATATGGCAAGAATCAATAACCATCTCGTCATTATGGCTGGCGGTGTAGGTAGCCGTTTCTGGCCCATGAGTACAACAGAGAAGCCCAAGCAGTTCATTGACGTGCTGGGCATAGGAAAATCATTGCTACAGCTGACTGTTGAGCGTTTCAATGGCATTGTCCCCCCGGAAAATGTGTGGGTAGTCACCAATGCCAAATATGGCGATATCATTCACGAACAGTTACCCGATATGCCAGGCGACCATATTCTGTGTGAGCCTTGCCGCCGCAACACGGCTCCTTGCATTGCATACGTCTCATGGCGCATTAAGTCGAAAGACCCCAAGGCCAACATCGTGGTCTCGCCCAGCGACCATGTTGTATTAAACACCGCAGAGTTCCAGCGTGTCATCAAAGAATGTCTGGCTTTCACATCTGATACTGATGCTATCGTAACACTGGGTATGAAGCCTAACCGACCGGAGACGGGGTATGGATATATTCAGGCCGACCTCAGCAGCAATTCCCTACGCAACAAGGAAATTTTCCGTGTCGACTCGTTCCGCGAGAAGCCCGATGTAGACACTGCCAAGGAATACATCAGCCAAAAGAACTATTTCTGGAATGCAGGCATCTTCATCTGGAACGTGTCCACGATTGTCAATGCCTTCCGTATCTACCAGCCCCAAATGGCAAAGATATTTGAGTCGATTCTACCTGTTTATGGCACGGCGAAAGAACAAGAGAAGATTGACCGCTTATTCCCTGAATGCGAAAACATCTCAGTAGACTATGCCATCATGGAGAAGGCCGAAGAAATCTTTGTCTGCCCAGCCGACTTCGGGTGGAGCGACCTCGGCACCTGGGGCTCACTGCAACAGCAGACCAAAAAAGACCTGTACGGCAATGCCTGCATAGGACCAGACATCACGATGTTTGAGTCGCATAACTGCATTGTTCACGCCACAAAGGAAAGAAAGGTAGTGATTCAGGGACTCGACGGATATATAGTAGCCGAAAACAACGACACATTACTCATTTGTAAACTTTCCGAGGAACAACGCATCAAGCAGTTCTCGGGACAAAACTAATAATCAATATGAAAAAAGTTGCTCTTATTACCGGTATCACAGGCCAGGACGGTTCATATCTGGCCGAATTTCTTATTGAAAAAGGCTATGAAGTACATGGCTTGCTGCGCCGCTCGTCATCGTTCAACACTGGGCGCATCGAGCACCTCTATCTCGACGAGTGGGTGCGCGACATGAAGAAAGCACGATTGGTCAACCTTCACTGGGCCGACATGACCGACTCTTCCAGTCTCATCCGCATCATCGGCGAAGTGAAGCCCACCGAGATTTACAACTTGGCAGCCCAGAGCCACGTCAAGGTTAGTTTCGATGTTCCAGAATATACTGCGGATGTTGACGCGACAGGTGTCCTTCGCCTTCTGGAGGCCGTCCGAATATGCGGACTCGAAAAGACGTGCCGCATCTACCAAGCTTCCACCTCGGAGCTATACGGTAAGGTGCAGGAGGTTCCACAGTCGGAGACGACTCCCTTCTACCCTCGTTCTCCTTACAGCGTTGCCAAGCTATATGGCTTCTGGATCATGAAGAACTACCGCGAGTCGTATGGAATGTATTGCTGCAATGGCATCCTGTTCAACCATGAATCGGAGCGTCGTGGCGAGAACTTTGTTACCCGCAAGATTACGTTAGCAGCAGCCCGTATCGCGCAGGGCTATCAAGACAAGCTCTATCTGGGTAACCTCAACTCACTGCGTGACTGGGGCTATGCCAAGGACTATATTGAATGCATGTGGCTCATTCTGCAACAGCCAGAACCCGACGACTTCGTTATTGCCACTGGTGAATACCACACAGTTCGCGAGTTTGCCACCCTGGCCTTCAAGGAGGTGGGCATCGAACTGGAATGGCGTGGCGACGGTGTCGACGAGAAAGGATATGACAAGGCTACGGGCAAGGCACTTGTCGAGGTAGACCCCAAGTACTTCCGTCCTGCCGAAGTTGACCAACTCTTGGGGAATCCCGCCAAAGCCAAGGCAAAGTTAGGCTGGAATCCTCAGAAGACCTCTTTCCCCGAACTGGTTCATATCATGGTCGAGCACGACATGAAATTTGTAAAGAAACTCTTTATCAAAGCCCAGATGGCTGAATAAAGCTATGTTAGACAAGAACATCAAGATTTATGTAGCAGGCCATCGCGGTTTGGTCGGCTCTGCCATTTGGAACAATCTCAAGAAGCGCGGCTATGAGAATCTTGTCGGCAGGACTCATCAGGAGCTGGATTTGACGGACCAGTTGGCCGTACGACGTTTTTTTGACGAAGAGCGCCCCGATGCAGTGGTTCTGGCTGCCGCCTTTGTGGGGGGTATCATGGCCAACTCGCTATATCGGGCAGACTTCATCATGCAAAACATGAAGATGCAGTGCAACGTCATCTCCGAGGCTTATGCCCACGGGGTGAAGAAACTGCTTTTCCTCGGTTCCACATGTATCTACCCTAAGAATGCGCCTCAGCCCATGAAAGAGGATGCCCTGCTCACCTCACCATTGGAATACACTAACGAGGAGTATGCCATAGCCAAGATAGCCGGACTGAAGATGTGCGAGAGCTATAATCTGCAATACGGAACCAATTATATTGCCGTTATGCCCACCAATCTATATGGTCCCAACGACAATTTCCATCTGGAAAACTCACATGTCATGCCCGCCATGATGCGAAAGATATACCTAGCCAAGCTTATTCATGACGACAACTGGCAGGCAATCCGTCGCGACCTTGACATTCGCCCCGTAGAAGGAGTCAGCGGGTCGGCATCATCCGAAGACATTCTGGAAGTCCTGGAAAAGTACGGTATATATAATAATAAGGTAGTACTTTGGGGAACAGGAAGTCCGCTACGCGAGTTCCTATGGTCAGAAGACATGGCCGATGCCAGTGTACACATACTCTTGAACGTCAACTTTGCTGATATTATCGGTATTGAGAAGTATAGTAGTGTCCACTATGGTGCCTCTACCAATGGGGCTGTTGACCGCAACCACTCAGCAGGTCGCGGAGGTGCAATACCCTCATTAGGCGAGATACGCAACTGCCACATCAATGTAGGTACCGGCAAGGAGCTTACCATCCGCGAGTTGTCTGAACTCGTGGTTAAGGCTGTAGGTTTCACCGGCACTGTCGAATTCGATGCCACTAAGCCCGACGGCACTATGCGCAAACTCATCGATGTCACCAAACTACACTCACTAGGCTGGACCCACAAAGTGGAGATCGAGGCCGGAGTCCGGAAACTCTTCGAATGGTACCAGCAGAGCATCCAATAAGAAAACGGGCTGACTATTTGGTCAGTCCATTTTTTTTTGCTACCTTTGTCGCATAAAAACCGAATAACTATGAAACCCGTCCGAACATTCCACGAGATGCACTGGCTTGTCGCAGCAGCTAAAAGAAATCTACGAATTGTTGTGGTCAACCCGACAGACGCAGCCACTCTGTCAGCCCTGCAGCAAGTAGAAGACACCCGACTTGCAGAAGTCATCAGGATAGAAGACCCACTACCGGAGCGTGCCGCGCAAAAGGCTGTCGCCATGATTCACAGGGGCGACGGCAATGTACTGATGAAAGGTCTCATCGGAACTGACATCCTGCTAAAAGCCATACTAAATAAAGTTTCGGGGCTTTTGCCTGAAGGTCAGGTACTCACCCACATCTCTGTGGCAGAGATTGCCCATTACCACAAGCTGCTCTATTTCACTGATGTGGCAGTCATCCCCTATCCTACTCAGAAACAACGTATCGAACAGGTGCGATACACCTCTGCACTCTGCCGTCATCTGGGCATCGAACAGCCACGCATTGCTCTCATCCACTGCTCGGAACATGGAGGCCGACAGTTTCCATTTGTCGAAGGTTATGAAGACATCAAGAAGTTGGCCACGGACGGTGCCTTCGGTTCCTGCATTGTTGACGGTCCTTTAGATGTCAAGTCGGCATGTTCATCGGAAGCTCTGAAAGCCAAGGGTATCCATTCTCCCTTAGAAGGCGAAGCAGACGTGCTGGTCATGCCCGACATCGAGGCTGGTAATGCTTTTTATAAAGCAATGACACTCTTTGCGCAAGCGCGCACAGCAGGCATCCTATGGGGAGCACAATGCCCGGTGGTCGTTCCATCCAGAGGTGACTCTGCTGAAGCCAAGTTTAACAGTATTCTCTTTGCACTGGCATGCTTATGAAAATCCTAGTCATAAACCCAGGTTCTACCTCTACCAAGGTAGCCGTCTTTAATGACGAGAAAACCATCCTGCTCCGCAACATCACCCATACTTCAGAGGAGTTGAAACCCTTCGATGCCATCACTGAGCAACAGGACTTCCGTCGCCAGCTGGTGCTCGACGAGCTCAAACGTTCAGACATTCCATTGGAGTTCGATGCCGTTATAGGGCGCGGAGGATTGGTGAAACCCATTACAGGAGGAGTCTACGAAATCAACGAGCGGATGCTGGAAGATACCCTTCATGGATGTGTGATGCATAATCATGCCTGCAACTTAGGATGTCTCATCGCCCATGAGATAGCAGTCACCATTCCCGGTTGCCGGGCATTCATTGCCGACCCAGGAGTAGTAGACGAGCTGTCGCCCCTCGCCCGCATCAGCGGTTCTCCCCTGATGCCCAGAATAGCCATCTGGCACGCACTGAACCAGCGAGCCATAGCACGCCGCTATGCCCGAGGCATCGGCAAGGAATATGAAGACTTGAACCTGATCATTTGTCACATGGGCGGAGGTATCTCTATTGCAGCCCATGAACACGGACGAGCTATAGATGCCAACAATGCCCTTGACGGTGAAGGGCCATTTTCGCCAGAACGAGCAGGAAGCCTTCCTGCCGCCGACCTTATCCGCCTTTGCTTCAGCGGGAAATATACGGAGAAGCAACTGCTGAAACGCATTGCTGGCAATGCAGGACTTACTGCTCATCTGGGCACCAACAATATGCGTGAGATACTGGACCGCATCAATAAAGGAGATGAACATGCCCATCTCATTGTAGATGCCATGCTCTACCACGTAGCAAAAAACATAGCAGCAGAAGCAGCCGTTCTCTGTGGCAATGTGGATGCTATTCTACTAACTGGCGGCATGGCCCACAGCGACTATATAGTCGGTGAGCTACGCCGCCGTATCGGTTTTCTGGCTCCTGTCTATATTTTCCCGGGTGAAGACGAAATGGGAGCTCTTGCTCTCAACGCCCTCGCGGTACTACAAGGCAAGCGCCGGGCAAAAATCTACGAATAAGCACCAAGAGCACTACACCAAGGCTTTCTGAAGAGTTTCCTTCCAAGCTGAGTATGCAGCCAGATATGCCGGGCGGTCTTGCTCATTCGGGGTAATTACCTCTAACTTGTCCAGCGTGGCAAAGGCTTCGTTGTTGTCCTTGTAAATACCAGCACCAATACCAGCTCCCTTGGCTGCGCCAACGCTGCCGTCGGTGTCATAAAGCTCTATCGTGGCTCCGCTGACTCCTGCCAATGTATTGCGGAACAGGGGAGAGAGGAACATATTGGCCTTACCTGCATGAATCTTCTTAATGTCCATCCCCATTTGCTGCATGATTTCCATGCCATAGCAGAATGAGAATACAATACCCTCTTGAGCAGCACGAACCAAATGAGCCTTATTGTGCGTATTGAAGTTCAGTCCGTGGATAGAACAACCCAACTCCTTGTTTTCCAGAATACGCTCTGCACCATTACCAAACGGCAGAATCTTCACACCATCCGCACCGATAGGTACTGTTGCTCCCAGTTCATTCATCTCTGCATAGGAAATGTCAGCAGTAATATTACGATGAATCCAGGCATTCAGAATACCCGTTCCGTTAGAGATTCCCAGTACGCCAAGGCGAGTCTGGGTGTCTGTATGGTTGACATGTGCAAACATATTGACACGTGATTTCTTGTCAAAGTTCACCTCTCCCAACACACCATATACCACGCCAGAAGTACCAGCAGTCGAGGCAATCTCTCCTGGGTTGAACACATTCAGCGACAACGCATTGTTTGGTTGGTCACCTCCACGGTAGGTGATGGGGGTTCCTGCTTTTAGGCCAAGTTCTGCAGCTGCCTCTGCACTCACTTCGCTTTGCACGGCAAAGGTGGGGACAATGTCTGCAATCAAAGAAGCATCAAAACCATAGTATTTCATCAGGAAGTCTGCCACCTGATTATTCTTGAAATCCCAGAACATGCCCTCCGACAATCCACTTACGGTTGTATTGGGTACACCAGACAGGCGCATGGCAATATAATCACCAGGCAGCATGATCTTATAAATCTTTTCAAAAGTCTCAGGTTCGTTTTCCTTAACCCATGCTAACTTAGCCGCAGTAAAGTTGCCCGGTGAGTTCAGCAAATGACTCAGGCACTGTTCAGCCCCCAACTCCCGGAAAGCTTTCTCACCATAAGGAACTGCACGAGAGTCACACCAGATAATCGATGGACGCAATGCTTTCAAATTCTTGTCTACGCACACCAGACCATGCATCTGGTAAGAAATACCGATAGCTTTTACATCTTCTGCTTTCGCACCAGCATCTGCCATAATCTTTTTCAGACTCAGCTTTGCATTATCCCACCACATTTGCGGGTCCTGCTCTGCCCATCCAGCCTTCACAGCCATGATGGGAGCCTCCTTCTCAGGATAAAAAGCCGTTGCAACACATTTACCATTGTCTGCATTCACCAATGATGCCTTGACAGACGAACTGCCGACATCAAAACCTAATAGATACCTATTTGCCATAATCTAATTGTTTGCTAAAACCTAATTATAATACGTTTTTCCCCACAAATTTCCCTAAAATATTTTTAAAAACCAACTTTTTTGCATTTTTTCGCGTTTTTTTTATCATTATTTGACTACAATTAAAAATAATTTTTTACCTTTGCATCCAAAGAAAACAATCTGAATGAACAAAAGTTATTTCATATATGAAAAAGAAGATACTAATACTTGATGACAAAGAAACCATCGCAAAGGTGCTTTCTATCTACTTGATGAGTGAGTATGATGTCCAGTGGCTTCCCGACGGGCTGCAGGGTGTAAAGTGGCTTCAGGCAGGCAACACTCCGGACTTGATTATTTCCGATATCCGTATGCCAGGAATGCGCGGTGACGACTTTCTGGAATGGATTAAGCAGAATGAGTTGTTCCGTCACATTCCAGTAGTGATGCTTTCGAGTGAGGACTCTACCAGCGAGCGCATCCGTCTGTTGGAGATTGGTGCAGAGGACTATATCGTAAAGCCCTTTAATCCTATGGAGTTGAAGATTCGCGTCAAGAAGATTCTTCCCTAACAGAAAATAGAGAATATACATTATTATATATGATAGGTGTTGTATATTTAGGTAACAACCTCAAGACACAAGAGCGTCTGAAATACATCCCGGGGCAGTTGGTACGAATGTCCAACGCCTACAAGGATGCAGCTCAGATTTGTACACCTCATGTTGCCAACGAACATTTCATTTTGTTCTTCGAGCGAAATGTACGCAATGAGGACATTACTGCCATCACCTACATACGGAAGAAATGCCGCAATGTATATATCATCCTCGTCACCGACCACATGTCGGACGAAGACCGTGACATATACATGAAATACGGCATCAACGACACCATTGTCAGTGGAGCTTCCGTTACCGAATTGAACAAGAAGATTCAATTCATCTCCGACCGCGAAAACATACTTTTCGACGACGAGGCACCGAAGCACAAGATCCTGAGGTTCCAGATTCCTGTTTGGAAGCGTCTCTTCGACATTGTCTTTTCCGTTCTGGCTATCATCATTCTCTCACCCGTCTTCATCATTACGGCTATCGCCATCAAGATAGAGAGCAAAGGTCCGGTTCTGTTTAAGTCCAAACGTGTTGGAACTAATTACACCATCTTCGACTTCCTCAAGTTCCGCAGTATGTACACCGATGCAGAAGATCGTCTGAAGGAGTTGAGCAAAGACCATAACCAGTATGCAGAAAACCATTCCGACGAGAAAGGCGAGCACAAGACCATTACTGCTCCTTTAGGTGCAGAAGCCGAGCAAGACATGCTTGACGCAGGTATGGAATCGATGATGATGATAGGCGACGAAGAGATTATGCTTGTAGGTGACGACTTTGTAATGGCAGAGTCTGATTTCAACAAACAGAAGCAGGAAGAAATAGACAATGCTTTTGTCAAGATTGAGGACGACCCTCGTGTTACCAAGGTAGGCAGGTTTATTCGCAAGTACAGCATTGACGAACTGCCCCAGCTGTTCAACATTCTCAAGGGAGACATGTCAGTGGTAGGTAACCGGCCTCTGCCACTCTACGAGGCAGAAAAGCTCACTGCCGACTCCAGCATCGACCGTTTCATGGCTCCAGCTGGTCTCACTGGTCTATGGCAAGTCGAAGAGCGCGGCAAAGGCGGAGCGATGTCTGCAGAGGAGCGAAAGCAGCTTGACATCACTTACGGACAGACGTATAGTTTCATGCTCGATATGAAGATTATATTCCGTACTCTGACCGCATTTGTACAAAAAGAAAACGTTTAAACACTATAATCGATCATCATGATGAAAGATTTAAAACGATATCTACTAATCACGGCCACTATTGTTTGCACTTCAACATCGTATGCGCAATACAACGAGAGTGGTATCAGTGCCGGTTTCTTCGACTCCAGCGAAGAAAGCAACATCAACTTTTCCAATTTCCACCTTCCTCCGTTGGCGGTACTTTTTGAGAATGCAAAGCAGAACCCACGTATTCTCAGCTTAGAGAAAGCACAGGAATTGGCTAAAGCCGAGGTTGCCAAGCAGAAAAGACACATTTTTTCTTATGTACATGGACACGCTAGTTACAGTTATGGCAAAACAGACATGTGGGGAAGCGGTTCTGATACATATACCACCGTATTCAAACAGTTTCAAGGCAGAGAGCAGAGCTATTGGAATGTTGGTGTAAACATTGCAGTACCCTTAGAAGACATTCTTGACTTGGCTGGAGCTGTCAAGCGCAAGCGTCTGGAAGTCGATGTGGCCATGTACAAGAAAGACAAGGAGTTTGAAGACCTGAAAAAAGAGATTGCCACACTTTATATTAAGATTACCAACAATCTTGTCACCTTAAAGACGGCAGGTGAAGCCGCAGCTATCTATCAAGGTGCAGGTGCACTGAACCTCGAAGACTTCCATCAGGGCAACATGTCAATCGAAGATTTTGCATGGACGAAGCAGCATGAATTAGGAACTGTTACTTCATATCAGAGCATGCAGACCCAAATCACAACAGACATCATCACACTGGAGATTTTATCTCATACACCTATTCTCACCAATACAACCACTGAGGTTACCCTTGACAGCGGCACATCTTTGACCGAGAAGCAAATCCGCAAGCAGAACAAAGCTGCAGAAAAGAAGATCCGCAAGGCAGCGGCTGCCGAAGCAAAGCAATATGCCAAGATGGAAGAGGCAGAAAGAAAAGCTCAGGAAAAAGCCGCCAAGCAGGCTGCCAAAGCTCAAAAGAAAAATAAAAAGTAAACAATCAAAATAGCAAAAGTCATGGATTTATTCAGATATTTCGTCCGCTTTTTATATAAAATTCGTTGGTATCTTGTT
>Ga0310691_10008956_pt1 | contig 10230 bp, 7 predicted proteins | sample 176DNAGHGlowgp2_FD_203887 | JGI IMG/M metagenome (GOLD analysis project Ga0310691, IMG submission 203887) | Sheep rumen microbial communities from Palmerston North, Manawatu-Wanganui, New Zealand - 1766 DNA GHGlow gp2 (v2) (version 2) | ecosystem: Host-associated > Mammals > Digestive system >...
ACGAAGAGGGCAACGAAGTGACCACCACCACCTACTTAGGCATCCCCGTAGGCACCGACAACGTGCGCGTGCAGGAACTCGACCCCGTGGCGTGGCAGGTGGAGGAGAGCGACCATAACGGCTACTTCCTACTGAAAGCCGGCGCCGGGCAGGGTAACCCCGCCACAGAAGGCGGCTACATGCACTTGAACAACGGCGGCGAATACCTCGTCATCAGCGAACCCACCAACCAGTGGTTCCCCGACTTCTACGGCGGCGTGCAGTCGACAAGCGACGAAGACGGCATCATCGTCGACTACATCTTCGACGAGACGGGCTTCGTCGTGCCCAACAACACCATCTCGCGCTATTGGGCCTTCGTCGAGCTGACCGATGTAGAGGCCTACTCAGTGAAGGTGCAGCTCTACGCCCTGCTGCAGGACATAGAGGACAACTATCTGCCGCTGGACGGATTCCAGGCCGGATTCCAGGGGGCACTCGACGCTGCCCTGCCCTATTATAATAAGGAGGAGTTCACCCAGGAGGACCTCAATGCCGCCAAGGCCATCGTCGCAGCCAAGATGAACCTCTACAAGGAGATTCTCGCAGCCCAGGACGTCCTGGCCAAAGGCTCGCCCAGCGCATCCCTGAGCGAGGCCATTGCCGAGGCCACGAAGACCTTCAACGAGAGCAACGACACGGCCGTGCTCGAGCAAGCCGTGGCCACGCTGAAGGCTGCTGAGAAGACCTACGCCGAAGGCTCTGGCGACCTGACGCCCCTCATCACCAACAACAGCTTTGAAGACCTCTCCTCGCAGAACGGCTCGATGACCAGCGGCGTGGCCAACCCGCCCTACGGCTGGAACGTCTTCGTGCGCGGCAAGCAGGTGACCACCGCCGCCGAGGTGCAGGCCGCCGGCATCACCGCCTGGCACGGCATCAACGACGATGCCGACGGCAAAGACGGCCAGTATGCCTTCGGACTGTGGACCAGCGGCGTGCCTGAATACGAGCTGTCGCAGACCCTCACCGGCCTGGAAAACGGCTCCTACACCATAGCCGCAGCAGTCATGGTGGGTGCCAACGGCAACGGCTCACGACGCACCACGCAGCGCCTCTTCGGCAACCTGAACTCGAAGTACTTCGCATCGGAATATGACTACGACGAGACACTGCTCGACCAGAGCGAGGTCTATAGCTTTGAGGGGCTGGAAGAGCCCGTCACCGACCGCCAGATGCAGGAGATGACCGTCCGTGCATTCGTCTACGACGGCACCCTGACCTTCGGCCTGCGCACCAACGGCAACATAGCTGCCGCCAAGCGCGACGCTGCCAACGGCGCCGGCGGCGACGGATGGTTCAAGACCGACAACTACCGTATCTACAAGGAGGGCTACATCCAGCAGGATGCCGTGGCCATCTACGACCACTTCAACGACGTCTACAACAACATGCTCGACCGACAGATGCAGAAGAGCGTCAAGGAGCAGGTGGAGGCACTGCTCAACAACACAATAGGCATGAGCAGCACACAGGAGGAGAGCATCGACGCCATCGTGAAGCTGAAGAACCTCTACCCCGCCGCACAGGCATCGGTGGCACTCTACGCCGACCTGCTCGATGCCTTGGAGAAGGGCATGATAGCACTGCTGGAATATGAGCACAGTGCCAGCGCCGACACCTTCAGCGACCTGCTCATGGAGGCCCAGGACCTCTACGACGACGCTGAGGCCGGCGAAGAGGAGGTGCGCGCCATCATTGAGCGCATAGGCGAAGGCATTGAAGACCTGAAGGCCACCGCCATCGGCATCGGCGACATTACCTACGTGCTGAAGAACCCAAGCTTTGAGGACATGAGCGCACAGGGAGGCACCGAGAGCAACGGCTCGCAGCCCGCTCCCACCGGCTGGACACTGAAGGTCGACGGCGAGGTGCTCAGCGGTGCACCCGGCTTCGGCTGGTGCGCTATCAACCGTGGCGACAACATCGACGTCACCGACGAGCAGGGCAACTACTGGAGCAACCAGTACACCGACGGCGAGCACGTCTGGGGCATCTGGAACGGCACCATTCCCGAGATTGAGCTAAGCCAGACGCTGAAGAACATGCCCGTGGGTGCCTACACCCTGCGTGCCGACGTGATGGTGCAGAACCAGTGGGCCGGCAACTGCCTCACCACCCAGCGCCTCTTTGCCAACGACTATGTGCAGATGTGGGGCACGGAAGGATTCCACGAGGTGAACCTGCCCGAAGACGCCCGCAACGCCCGCGTGCTGACCTACGCCAACTACACCTGTGAGCGCGAGGAAGGACTCACCGACGAGCAGCAGCCCACGGCACTCCTCAAGCCCATGGAGCTGCAGTTTGAGGTGGGCGAAGAGGGCCTGCTCACCTTCGGATTCCGCACCAACGGCATGGAGCAGGACGGCACCCTCTCAACCACCTGCCACGGATGGTTCAAACTCGACAACTTCCGCCTGAGCTACGACAGCGAAGAGCTGACGGCAGTGAAGGGCGTAGAGCTGAAAGGCAACAGAGGAGCCACCTCGTTCTACACCATCGACGGCCGACAGCTTCAGGCTCCGCAGCGCGGACTGAACATCATGAAGACTGCCGACGGAAAGACGGTGAAAGTCCTCATGAAGTAATGGTCTAATGAAACTGAATAGAGTACAAAAAGAAGACAACCTCTTACAGGTTGTCTTCTTTTATGCTCTTCAGCGGCTCCATGACGAAGGGCCGCTCGTGCATGCGCGGATGGGGAATAACGAGGTCTGGCTCGTCAATGCTGAGGTCGTCGTAGAGCAGGATGTCGATGTCGATGGGGCGGTCGTGATAGACGTCGCCATCGCGCCCCCCACGCTCCGTGGCATGCTGCCGCCGCTTGCCCAAGAGGCGCTCGATGCGCTGAGTGGCACGCAACAGCTGGCGCGGCGAGAGCTGGGTGCTGACACAGACAACGGCATTGACAAACTTATTCTCGGACTCAAAGCCCCAAGGCTCAGTGACGTAACAAGCTGACTGGCGCACAATGGGGCCAATCAGCTTGCCTATTTTCTCACAGGCCTGGCTGAGCGTCGCGGTGCTGTTGCCCAGGTTCGACCCCAGACCTAAATACACGGTATGCTCCATGCCTCTCAACAACCTGTCGTCAGCAGTAGGAGGTTCAGTCGTCGAGGATGAGCATGGCATCGCCATAGCAACCGAACATGAAGCCGTTCTCCACGGCGGTCTCGTAAGCCTTCATCGTCAGGTCGTAGCCACCAAAGGCAGCGGTGAGCATCAGCATGGTCGACTCGGGGTGATAGAAGTTGGCAATGAGAGCGTTGGCCAGCCCGAACTCGTAAGGCGGGAAGATGAACTTGTTCGTCCAGCCGTCGAACTCCTTCAGCATGCCGTCGGTGCCCACCGACGACTCGGTGGCGCGGGCCGTGCTGACACCCACCACGCAGATCTTGTTGCCGTTGAGCTTCGTCTGGTTGACAATGTGGCAGGCTTCGGCACCAATGAATATCTGCTCGGAGTTCATCTTGTGCTTCGTCAGGTCTTCCACCTCAATGGGGTCGAAAGCCCCCAAGGAGCAGTGGAGGGTGATGAAAGCATTCTGGAAGCCCCGAATCTCCATAATCTTCATCAGCTCGCGGCTGAAATGGAGATTAGATGCGGGAGCGGTGACGGCTCCCTCGTGCTTGGCGAAGATGGTCTGGAAGTTCACCATGTCGTCTTCGTCGGCATCGCGGCGGTCAGCAATGTAGCGGGGAATGGGTGCCGAGCCTAAGGCAAAAAGCTCCCGCTTGAACTCATCGTGAGGACAGTCGTAGAGGAAGCGGAGCGTGCGGCCGCGGCTCGTGGTGTTGTCGATGACCTCGGCCACCATAGGGCCGTCGCCGTCGAAGAAGAGCTTGTTACCGATGCGGATCTTACGGGCCGGCTCTACGAGCACATCCCACAGACGAAGCTCCTCGTTAAGCTCGCGCAGCAGGAACACCTCAATCTTCGCGTCGGTCTTCTCTTTCGTGCCGTAGAGGCGCGCGGGAAAGACGGCAGTGTCGTTGAACACGAAAGTGTCGCCCTCGTGGAAATAATCCACAATGTTGCGGAAGGTCAGCGGCTCAGTGGTGTCGTTGCCGTCGAGATCTTTCTTCCAGAGGTCAATCTTCTCGCTCTTGCGGTGGACAACCATCAAGCGGCAGCGGTCGCGCTGGAAGACACGCTCAGTGGTGCCGTCGTCGTTGGTGAACAAACGGTGGGGAGGATAGAGGGCTACCTGCTCCTCGGGCAGTTTGAATTTAAATTGTGAAAGTTTCATTTATGTACCTTTCTTTTTATGTTACTATGCGCTCTATGGCCTGGCTGTCGAGCCAGGCAGGGAATTCGTCGAGCGTGAGACACTGTTCGATACGCACGTCGCCCAGACGGGTACGGCAGAGGGCGGTGAGAAAGGCCCCGCTGCCCAAGGCCTGGCCGATGTCGCGCGCCAGGGCACGGATATAGGTGCCCTTGCCACACACCACGCGGATGCTCATCTGCATCGCCTGCGGGTCGAAGGCGGTCAGCTCCAGCTCGTCGATGCGCAGCGTCTTGGCCTTCAGCTCCACCTTCTCACCACGGCGCATGAGCTTGTAGGCACGGTCGCCGGCGATATTGCAGGCAGAGTATTCGGGCGGCACCTGCTGAATCTCGCCAATGAAGGCGGGAAGTACGCGCTCAATCAGCTCGCGGGTGATATGGCGCGTGGGATAGGTCATAGTCACCGTGTGCTCACGGTCGTAGCTCGCCGTGGTGGCACCAAGCTGTAGCGTGGCGGTATATTCCTTTGAGGCGTACTGCAGCGACTCAATCTTTTTCGTGGCACGACCCGTACAGAGGATAAGGACACCAGTGGCAAGGGGGTCGAGGGTGCCGGCATGACCAGTTTTCACCCGCTTCACCCGCATCTTCTTCGAGATGAGGTAGCGAATGTGGGCCAAGGCTCCAAACGACGACATGCCGTAGGGCTTGTTGATGTATATAATCTCGCCTTCCTGAAAATTCATTATCGACTTTAGTATTTCTTTGACTTTAGACTTTAGACTACAGACTTCAGACTTCAGACTACAGCGCCTGTGGCTCAAATAGTCCAGTATGTTGCGATGGAATCGCAACAATCAGACTTCAGACTACAGCGCCTGTGGCTCAAATAGTCCAGTATGTTGCGATGCCATCGCAACAATCAGACTTCAGACTTCAGACTACAGCGCCTGTGGCTCAAATAGTCCAGTATGTTGCGATGGCATCGCAACAATCAGACTTCAGACTTCAGACTACAGCGCCTGTGGCTCAAATAGTCCAGTATGTTGCGATGGAATCGCAACAATCAGACTTCAGACTTCAGACTACAGCGCCTGTGGCTCAAATAGTCCAGTATGTTGCGATGCCATCGCAACAATCAGACGATGCTGTAGACGATGGCAACAGCCCCCACAATGGCACAGTAGATGCCGAAGTAGACCAGCTTGCCACGCTTCACGATATTGATCATCCACTGACAGGCGAAGCAGCCACTGACGAAAGCGGCCACAAAGCCCACCAACATGGGCAGCGTGCCTACGCCGCCAAAGGTCTCCTCACCAGTGACGAAGTCCTTCACCGTGAGCAGAGCCTGGCCAAGGATGGGGGGGATGACCATGAGGAACGAGAACTGCGCCAGCCGCTCTTTCCTGTTGCCAAGGAGCAGGCCGGTGGCAATGGTGCTGCCAGAGCGCGAGATGCCCGGCAACACGGCCAACGCCTGAGCAATGCCCATGAGAAAGGCATCGCGCATGGAGAGGTGCTCTTTCGTGCGCGGGCGCGCGTAATAAGTAAAGATGAGCAGGGCGGCCGTCACCAAGAGGCAGCAGCCCACCAAGAGGATATTGCCCGTGAAGAGGGCCTCAATCTGATCTTTGAAAAGGAAACCGACAATGCCCACGGGAATCATCGACACCACGATATTCAAGACATATTTCGTCTCCTCGTTCATCTGAAACTTGAAGAGCCCACGCAGAATCCAGTCAATCTCCTTCCAGAGAATGACCAGCGTAGAGAGTACCGTGGCCACATGGAGCATGACGTCGAAGGTGAGGTTTTCCTCTATCTGCACGCCTAAGATGGCATTGCCAAGCTCCAGATGGCCACTACTGCTCACGGGCAGATATTCCGTCAGCCCCTGAATGATGCCCAGTATGAGTGCCTGCAACCAGTCCATCTGCTATCCTTCCTGCTGTTTAGTTCCTTTCTTGAAGAGACTCTTCTTCTCTGGGTTGTGAACCACGGCGTAGATCATCGACACGAAGCCGAGCAAGCACACGATGGGTGCCACCTTGATGCGACGGGCACTGAAAATGTCGGGATTGTAGGCATCGGTGGTCGATGAGCCACCAGCCATGAGCAGGAAGCCGATGACCACCACCAGCATGCCCACGCCAAGGAGAATGAAATTCATCCGTCCGAATGCAAAATCTTTATTATCCATATTCTATATAAAATAATCTTTAGTCCTCATTCGTATTTGCCAAAGGCAGCAACTATCAATTCTGATACAGCTCGCCCGCCGTCATGCGCAGGAACTTATTCACCGAGAGCAGGGTGCAGAGCAGCATGATGGTGAAGCCCGCCACGAAGACGGCCATCGCCGTGACGACCAGCTCGTTGCGCCCTATCAGCTCGGCCGCCCCCGGCTGGTAGCGGTAGAGGCTGTAGACAATGACTCCCAACAGCAGGCAGGCCAGCAGCGACGCCACCAGCCCAATGCCGATGCTGCGGCGCAGGAAGGGGCGCCGGATGAGCGACCAACGCGCTCCGACGAGCTTCATGGTGTGGATGGTGAAGCGACGGGAGTAGATACCCAATCGCACGCTGTTGGAAATAAGGGAGTAGCACACGAAAATGAGCAGCACCGACAGCACCAACAGGATGATGCTGATACGCTGCACGTTGCGGTTGACATCGTCAATCTGGTCAGCCAGATAGGCCACATCGTCGACGCGTGAGTCGCGCTTCAGCTGCTCAGAAAGGATGCGGAGAGAGTCGGTATTGGCATAGTCGGCACGCATCTGCACCTCAATTTCGGCATAGAACGGGTTCACGCCAGCAAACTCCACGGGGTTGGCACCCATCTCGGCGGTCATCAGCCGAAGGGCCTCGTCCTGGCTGATATATTTCACCGCCTTGGCGAAGGGGCGCCCCTGCAGCTCACGCACCAGCGACTGGCCGTCGGCCACGGTGACGGTGTCGCCCAAGACCAGGTTCATGGCCATGTTCTCACGCACATAGGTAGAGAGGTTGCGGGCGGTAAGCACAGAAAGCACAACCAGCCCTAACAGGATGAGTACCATGGTAGTGCTGATACATAAGGTCACAACCTGCATGCCATGATGGCGGCTGGCCTGTTTTCGTCTTCTTTTCATCTATGCAAAAAGGGCGCTTAACGCCAATATCGCTGCAAAGGTACGAAAATATTTGCAAACTTCCAAACTTTTCCGTACCTTTGCACATTCTTAACATAAAGGTTTAAGACCTAAAGTCTATAGTCTAAAGTCAAAAGTCTATAGTCTATAGTCTAAAGTCTATAGTCTAAAGTCTATAGTCTATAGTCTATAGTCAAAGATCTAAAGTCTAAAGTCTGTAGTCTGTAGTCTGAAGTCTGAAGTCTGATTGTTGCGATGCCATCGCAACATACTGGACTATTTGAGCCACAGGCCCTGTAGTCTGAAGTCTGTAGTCTAAAGTCTGTAGTCTATAGTCTATAGTCTAAAGTCAAAGATCTAAAGTCAAATAATATAGTCGATAAATGAGTACGATTTTTTACCCCTCCCCCATCTTCGGCCCTGTCCACAGCCGTCGCTTGGGCCTGTCGTTAGGCATCAACCTTCTTCCCGCCGACGGCAAGGTGTGCAGTTTCGACTGCGTCTACTGCGAGTGCGGCTTCAACGAATCCCACCGCCCGCAGCTCCCCCTCCCCACCCGCGAGGAGGTGGCCCAGGCCTTGGAGCAGAAGCTACAGCTGATGCAAGCCGAGGGCCGCCTGCCCGACGTCCTCACCTTCGCCGGCAATGGCGAGCCCACCTGCCACCCCCACTTCCCCGAAATCATCGCCGACACCATCCGCCTGCGCAACCTATACTGCCCGGAGGCCAAGGTCTCGGTGCTGAGCAACGCCACCCTCATCCACCGCAAGGCCGTCCGCGACGCCCTGCTGCTGGTTGACAACAACATCCTCAAGCTCGACACCGTCGACCCCGACTACATCCGACTTGTCGACCACCCGCAAGGCACCTACGACGTAGCGCAGATCATCCATGAGATGCAGCGCTTCGGCGGCCACGCCATCATCCAGACCATGTTCATGACGGGCGACGTGGCTGGCGAGCCCGTTGACAACACGGGCGACGAATACGTACTGCCCTGGCTACAGGCCGTTGAGCGCATAGCCCCTCAGCAGGTCATGGTCTACACCATAGACCGCGAAACGCCCACAGCGACGCTCCGCAAGGCATCGCCAGCACAGCTCGACCGCATTGCCAGTCTTGTGCGCCAGCAGGGCATCCCCTGCAGCGTCAGCTATTAGCCGAGCCTTACGGGCGCCACGCCCTCTTGCCATAGGCCGACAGTCACCAGCGAGCGCAGCTGCTGAACGCCCTGGTGGTTGTTGTCCAGTGCTTCCACCTCTTTCATATAGCGCTCGCCACGGTCGCGGTCGCCCATGCCGAAGTAGCCGAGGGCAAGCATATACTTGCAATGGATGACATTCCTCGCATCTAAAGAATCCTCCCAGATGAGCAGGTCGGGCAGCGACACGGCAAAGTAGTCCATGGTGACATGGTCGTAGAGGTGCTGCTTGCCATAGTTCAGCAACTTGAAGAAGCGTCCGTTAGCCTGGTCGCGGCGATGCAGCTTCAGCAGGGCCAGTCCCTGATAGAAAATCTTGTCGGGCTTGGCGTCGTTATAGTACATGGCTGCTGCTGGCTCCTGCGGTCCCTGGGTGGCTTGCTCCCAACATTGGCGGGCTTTGTCTTGCTGCCCCAGGGCCTCATAGGCCACGCCGAGCAGGTAGTAGAAGTCGTTCTCCTGTGCACCATAGAGCTTGCCCTCACCAAGATTGTGGGGATAGTCAAGACACTCTTGGAGCAGCCTGACAGCACGTTCCTGCTCCTCCCGGCGACGGCTTGCGATGGCCACCTTTGCCATCTCCACCCTGCAAATCTGGTATTGTGCCGTCACTTTGCCTTCGCCGCCCTCCCACGGATGGAACTGGTGACAGTCGAGCAGCACCTTGGCGTCGCCGTAGAGGCCTACCTGATTGAGGAGGGTTATCTCTTCCAGCCGGAGGTCGTCGCGCTGCTGGATGAGCTTCGGGTACTGCTGCAGGAAGTTGAGCCGCTCCTGGTGCGGTTTCTGCAGGCGCTTGTAGAGCTGGTCGAGTTCCATCAGCACGCGGGCATCGCTCTCATCGAGGCTGAAGGCGCGTTCCATATACGCCAATGCTTCCTCCCGCCTGTCCTGTTTGTTGAAGCGTGCCAGCGCAAGGTTGCGCCAGACGGTCGGGAACTGCGGGTCGAGCCGTGCCGATAGCTCCCAGTTCTCAATGGCCACGTCGTACTGCCGCTTGTCGTAATACAGGCAACCGAGGTAATAGGGCGCCCGTGCCCCGTCGGGGTTCATCGTCTTGGCCATCGTCAGCACGATGACATCCTCTAAGCGGTTGGGGAAGCAGCAGTAGCTGTCCTGCTGCTCGGCCTTTTCAAAAGCGTTCTTGGCCTCGGCAGTACGGCCAAGAGCCATGAGTGCCCACCCTATATAATAATAGGTAAGGGGATGCTGCGTCGCTGTGGTCGACTCAAGCACCGAGACGCACTCCTGCCACAGCCCGGCTTGGGCATAGTCGAGTGCCAGCTCGTGATAGTTGTACACATGCTGGTGCATCAGCTCGTGCATGCGGGTCAGCGGCGTGCCCTTCAGCAGGTGCTCCTCATACATGCAGCCATAGTTGAAGCGGTCGGCCTGGCAAGCCTCCTGTATGCAGCTCAGGGCTTCGTCCTTTCGGCCGAGCATCCTGAGCACGGCGGCCTTCAGCGCACGCGCTTTGTGGTTGCAGCTGTTGAAGATGAGCGAGCGGTTCAGCTCGTCGAGTGCATCGTTGAATCGGCCTTGCGATGTGCTGATGCAGGCAGCCTCGAAGTAGGCGGCGTCGGCCCAACCCTTGTTCCATGATGCTTTCCAGAACAGCTCGTA
>Ga0310691_10008959_pt1 | contig 10229 bp, 10 predicted proteins | sample 176DNAGHGlowgp2_FD_203887 | JGI IMG/M metagenome (GOLD analysis project Ga0310691, IMG submission 203887) | Sheep rumen microbial communities from Palmerston North, Manawatu-Wanganui, New Zealand - 1766 DNA GHGlow gp2 (v2) (version 2) | ecosystem: Host-associated > Mammals > Digestive system >...
CTCATGTTGTGCCGAAGCACCTCATACTTGATAGTTGCCATAACAGTTAAAATTTAACACTTCCGACAGCGGATTTGACCGCTGAAATTTTTAATTTTCTGCAAATTTACCTTTTCAGGGCCTGAGAGCGGAATTTTGGTCAAAATCGAACATTTTACAAGTAACCATATATGGCCAAAAGTAAAAATGCCGAATCCCTCCATTCTGTAAGGAAAGATTACTTTTTCAGTCCCAAAAGTCCCTAAAACCACCATTTTAGCGATGGTACAGAGGCTCCCCTGTCGGAGTTTTTGCGTTTAATGTTTTTTAACGCGCAACTTCGAGGTAAAATGCGTGAAAATGACCAGAAAACCGGGTAAAAACCCCTTCAAATTTCATCAGACTTTTTTGGTTTACTTTTAACCACATGTCTTTACTTTCATTTGAGCCCTTTCTCCGGGATGACATTTACGTCTGCATTTATCATTTTAGGATTCGACTTCCGTAAACATTCTGTATTTCAGCTTCTTACGCGGATTTGTCACTAAGCAAAAATTTTTTTTCTCGCCATTTATCTCCCGACAAAACGAGAAAATCACATTTAGATTTCCATTTGTCATTTACTCGGATTGAAGATGCCTCTATGGTAGACAAACTTAATTTTTTATCTATTAGTCCTCAGTTTATCGAGGTAGTTGTTCCTAGTAATATCGTTTAATATGAGACAAATTAATGATTTAAAAGAACTCCGCAAAATTCAAATGGACATCTTGTCTTATGTGGATAAATTTTGTTGTGAAAATAAAATAATATATTCATTAGCAGGAGGATCTATGTTAGGTGCAGTCAGGCATAAAGGATATATACCTTGGGATGATGACATAGATATTTTTATGCCTAGAAATGATTATGATAACTTTGTAGAGTTGTTTTCTAAATCTCACCATCCATACTACCGTGTTATCACTGCGCATAACACAAAAGGGTATTATCAACCCTATGCCAACGTCTCTGATGATAGAACCATTATACATGAAGTTGGTATTGAACGAGAAGTTCATGAAGGTGTAAATATAGATATTTTTCCAATTGACTTTGTACCAGAAAATCCAAATTCCCAAAAAAGTATAATAAAAAAAGAGTTGTTCTTAAGGGATTTGTTTACAATTAAGGGGCTAAAATGGGAATCGAAGAGAAGTATTATGAAAAATTTATTTATGGCTGTTAGCAAATTTGTTTTATTGCCTGTTCGCAGGAAATGGTTAAGCCGTAGGATTGAATTATTAGCTAAAAATGCATGTAAAGAATATAGTTCAAAGTCTGCTTGTTTAGTTTGGGGTATAGGCATTAAAATAATGAAAACAAGCATATATGAAAACTATCAAGATTGGAACTTTGAGGATCGTATATATAAAGGGGTGGTTGATTATGATGCTTATTTGTCAAGCCTTTATCACAACTATATGGAGCTTCCTCCTATCGAGAAACAAATCTCTCATCATGTTTTTGAAGCCTACTGGAAATAGAAATGAAATAAATGCCCTAACATTAATGCTATGGGCAGCGTCTTGCAGATACCAAATTTTTCTAGAGAAGATGTAATAGTTTGAAACACAATTTGTATATATGAATATTCTTATCAATTGCTCAAATATCAAGAATGGTGGTGGTCTGCAAGTAGCACAAAGTATTTGTGGGGAGCTGAAACTGTTTAGCGGACATAAGTTTACAGTCGTACTATCTAAATTCATAAAACTCAAAGATGTTGAACTAGGAAGTAATGTGGAACTATACCAATATGATATTCGGCATAATATGAGAACTGTGCTGTTAGGTAGAGATTACTTTCTAGATGAACTCGCAGATACCAAGAATATAGATGCTGTACTGACAGTATTTGGACCTTCATTATGGAGGCCAAGATTGCCACATCTTTGTGGGTTTGCACGAGCTCAACTTTTATTAAAAAATCCTAAAGAAAGCAAAAGTCTCAATGTTCGTAGAATAAAAGAGATGTTTGTTTACAAGGTTTGGGCGTGGGCATTTCGAATGAGTTCAAAAGTATTTTATACGGAAAACGAATACATATCTGAGATATTAAGAAAAAAATATTGTGATATAAAAGTATATACGGTATCGAATTATTATAACCAGGTGTTTGACCATCCTGATAAATGGAAACGAAGCATCAAGCTGCCAGAGTTTGATGGCGTGACATGCTTGTCTGTGTCATCACCGTCTTCGCACAAGAATTTTGGTATTATAGAGGGCGTTGTGCGCTATTTGCATAAAATACATCCTGATTTTAATGTGAGATTTGTGCTTACCTTCAGTGAACAGAATTGGCATATGCCAGAGGATGTTCGTGATAGTATAGAATATATCGGAAAAACTGATGTTTCTGAATGTCCATATCTATATGAACAAGCAGATATAATGTTCATGCCCACATTATTGGAGTGCTTTACGGCAACGTATCCTGAAGCCATGCGTATGGAGGTACCTATTGTAACTACAGATTTGGAGTTTGCTCGTGGTTTATGTGGTGAAGCTGCTTCTTACTATAGTGCTTTGGACGCTAAAGCAGCGGCAGAGTCAATATATAAGGTGGCAACGGATAAAGTGTATGCCCATAAACTTGTTGTTGCTGGTAAAGAACAGTTAAAGAAGTTTGATAACTATGAGCAGCGGGCAGAAAAACTAATTAAGATATTAGAAGAAATAACTCAAGAACGTTGATTAATAAAGTGTAAGAATGGTGTACAAACATTTTTTTAAGAGATTTTTAGATTTTTGGATCTCCTTAATTGCTCTCATTTGCATCAGTCCAATCCTTATGGTTGTCACCATTTGGTTGCATTTTGCCAATAAAGGGGCTGGCGCGTTTTTCTTCCAGCAGAGACCTGGTAGAAATGGTAAAATCATCAAGGTCATCAAGTATAAGACTATGACAGATGAACGGGATGCAGATGGCAATCTTCTTCCCGATGCCCAGAGGTTGACAAAGGTGGGAAGGATAGTTCGTTCTACATCAATTGATGAGCTGCCACAGTTAATCAATGTATTGAAAGGTGATATGGCTTTGATTGGGCCAAGGCCTCTGTTAGTGAAGTATCTACCGTATTACTCTGAAAGAGAGCAGTTGCGCCATACTGTTCGCCCTGGTATTACTGGTTGGGCACAGGTGCATGGAAGAAATCATGTGCTTTGGGAAGAGCGGTTTGAATATGACGCTTACTACGTGGAGCATCTTTCGCTAATGATGGATCTACGAATAATATTTATGACCATCAAGAATGTTCTACAGCGAAAGGATATTGAGGTGGCTCCTAATCTGATGGACTTTGATGAATATAGACGTCAGCAACAGGCTGGTAAAGTATTCCTGAAAGTGGAAGATGCTATTATCGATAATCAGCCAATAAAGGTAGTTCGTGAGGACGTATTCCCTATATTTGGGGGGGGCACAAAAGCACGTAAAGCTGTTGATTATGAACGTTATCTTAGAGAGAATGGGTATAATGCGGTTGTGACCTGTGGTGGTGTTCACAGTAACCATAACAGGGCTATTGCACTGATGGCAATGGCCAATGGGTGGAAATGCCACTTGGTATATCATGGAAGCAAAAATGAGTTCCGCAAAAGAAAAGGTAACGCAGGACTTGTGATGATGGCTGGAGTCGAGACAGAATTTGTTGCTGTGGAAGGCATTTCCAATGCAATGGATAATGCGATGGCTCGATTTGAAGATCAAGGAATGAAACCATACTACATTCACGGCGGTGGGCACGACTTGCCCGGTGGAACAGCTTTCGTGGATGCTATTAAAGAATTGAAACACCAGTGTGATGAAGTTGGTTATAAACCAGATTATATTTTCCATGCTACGGGAACAGGCTCTACACAAGCAGGCATCGCTGTTGGACTAGACTTGGTGGGCTGGAATGATGTGAAACTGATTGGCATCTCTGTGGCCAGAAACGAAGAGCGTGGAAAAAAAGTTGTTGTTGATTTTGCCAATGAGCTGGCCAAACACTATGGGATTTTTAATGATTATTCAGACTCCATAGTCTTTGATGACAGCTATGTAGGTAGTGGCTATGATAAGAGAAATAAAGAAATAGAATCGTTTATAAAGAACGTTAGACAAGAGACATCACTCCTGGTAGATGAAACTTATTCAGGCAAGGCTATGTATGGAATGATAGATTATATTAAGAAAAACAAGTTAAAAGGGAATTCCTTATTCTGGTTGTCAGGAGGACCGTTAAACGCTATAAATTAAAGAAAATATGAATATACTTTTTACATGTGCAGGTAGAAGAACCTACCTGCTTAAATACTTCAAAGAGAATCTCTCTGAGGGTGACAAGATTGTGGCAACTGATATGCAACTGAGTGCACCTGCATTACAGGCTGCTGATGTGAAATTACAGGTACCCGCTGTATATGACTCGAAGTATATAGACATTACTCTGAATATCTGTAAAGAACAGAAGATAGATGCTCTGTTGTGTCTGAACGACTTGGAACTGCCAATCCTTGCAGAGAATAAGGCGAGATTTGAGGCTTTAGGGGTTAAGGTAATTGTGTCTGACCCTGAAGTGATTGATATTGCTTTTGATAAATATAAGACCGCACAATGGGTTGAGTCTCTTGGACTAAATGCACCAAAGACGTATGTCACTTTGGCTTCTGCAAAAGAGGCACTTGCCAAAGGTGAGATTTCTTTCCCGCTGTTCATGAAGCCTCGTTGGGGTAGTGGTTCAATTGGTTTGGAAACCATTGATGATATGGAGGAACTCGATATTTACTATCACCTGTTGATGAAAAAAATCAAGAAGACCATTCTTGCAACTGCTTCTGTTGGGGATGAGTATATCATGATTCAGGAGAAACTGACAGGTAAGGAGTTTGGCCTTGATGTGATGAATGACCTACAGGGCAATATTGTGGCAGTTTCTGTTAAGCAGAAGTTAGCTATGCGAGCTGGAGAGACGGACAAGGCAATTACAGTTGATATCCCGGAAGTTTATGAGATGGGACGGAAGATAGGCGAGAACTTGAAGCATATAGGAAATCTGGACGTGGACATTATGCAGCGGGCTAATGGTGACTACTGTGTGTTAGAATTAAATCCTCGCTTTGGTGGCGGCTATCCATTCTCTTATGAAGCCGGAGTGAATATGCCCAAGGCAATCATACAGTGGGTAAAAGGAGAGAAAGTGGATGCTGCAATCCTGAAACCAGAGATTGGCCGTATGTTTGCGAAAAATGACTACTTAGTATCTGTAGGCTAATGAGTAAAAGAATTATATTTCTGACGATGAGCCGTGAGCCGGCCAATATCAATAATAGAGGAATCTACCCAGATCTACTGCGAAAATTCCGTGACGAGGGATTTGAGGTTTACATCGTGATGCCTCATGAACGTTCACTTGGAAAGCCAACAGAGCTGAGGGAAGAAAATGGAGTGTATATTTTAGGTGTAAAAACCATGAATTTGCAGAAAACCTCTACTTTAGAAAAAGGTATTGGGCAGATTTTGGTAGAAAGTCAATATAAGAGTGCTATCAAGAAGTATTTGAAAGATGTACAGTTTGACCTTATATTGTATAGCACACCGCCAATTACGTTTCCCAAGGTAATTGCATACTTAAAGAAACAGAATCCACATGCAATAACGTATCTATTGCTTAAAGATATTTTCCCTCAGAATGCAGTGGATTTAGGGATGATGGCAAAGACTGGTGTAAAAGGACAGTTGTACAAGTTCTTTAGAAAGAAAGAAAGAAAAATGTATGAACTGTCGGACTATATTGGGTGTATGAGTCCTGCAAATGTGGATTTTCTGTTGAAGCATAACCCTGAGATTGATGATAAGAGGGTGGAAGTGGCACCCAACTCCATAGACCTTATCGATGACCTTGACGTTAACCTTAACCTTGACGAGAGTAGGAATATTCGCATTAAATATGGGCTGCCATTGGATAAACCCATTTTGATCTATGGCGGTAATCTTGGAAAGCCCCAGGGAATTCCTTACTTAATCGAATGTTTGGATGCTAATAAGAACAGAACTGACTGTTACTTTGTGTTGGTTGGTTCAGGAACGGAGTATTCACGCTTGGAAGCGTGGTATAACGCTAACCTTAACCTTAACGTTAAATTAATGCAGGGACTGCCCAAAGCAGACTATGACTTGTTGGTACGCTCCTGTGATGTGGGAATGATATTCCTTGACCACAGGTTTACTATCCCTAACTATCCGTCACGCCTGCTGAGTTATCTGGAGTATAAGATGCCGGTAGTATGCGCAACAGATGTGAATACGGATATTGGTAAGATAGCAGAAGAGAACGGCTATGGTTACTGGTGTGAGAGTGTGAAACCGGAAGACTTTACAGCTTTGGTGGATAAAGTGCTGGCAGCTGATAGAAAAGCAATGGGAGAACGTGGGTATGCTTTCCTAAAGCAGAATTATCTGGTGGAGCATACATATAATGCCATTATGAGGCATTTTAAATGATGTTATTCTTTGAACTACTTCAAATAGCATTAGGTAACCGTGAGAGGCTTAGTGTAGTTCCGACAGCTACAGAGTGGACTGAAATATATGCTGAGTCGGAGCGGCAGGCTGTGACAGGAATCCTTCTTTACGGCATAGAAAGGCTGAAAAGCCTTCTTCAGGCTCGTAAACTCGAAGAAGCGACCAGAGGTCGAGCGAACGATGACCTTAACCTTAACCAAAGGTTTCTGCTTCAGTGGATAGGTGTAGGGCAGATGATTGAGCAGCAAAACCGCTTGCTGGATGAACGGTGCGTGGAGTTGCTTGGAAGAATTCAAGATGCCGAATTACATGGTTCGATTTTAAAAGGGCAGGGAATGGCTCTTTTATATGATAAGGATTTGCGCCCATTGCGGCAGAGTGGTGATATTGATGTCTATGCCAACTGTGGAATAAGAAAAGCATTAGCATTTGCTAAGTCGCTGGGGCTAAAAGATGTTGAATGGGACTATAAGCATCTACATTTGAACCTTTGGGAAGATACAGAGGTGGAGATGCACTATCGAGTAGAGGTGCTACTAAATTTACGGAAGAATAGAAAATTGCAGAAATGGTTTAAGGAGCACGAGACTGAGCTCTTTGCCCACGCAAACGCTAACCTTAACGCTAACCTTAACCTTAAAGCGAACACGAATCTCACGAATGATACGAATAGGTTTGTGACTCCGACGGTGGAGTTTAATGTGTTCTATATTTTACTCCATATCTATAGGCACTTCTTATACGAAGGGGTGGGTTTCAGGCAAATAATAGACTATTACTTTGTCTTGAAAAACTTTAACGATAACCTTAACGTTAACGAGAGTTATGCGTATAAGGCGGTTGGTGAGTTTGCTATGGTGAAGTTCGCAAAGGGGCTGATGTGGGTAATGCACGAAGCCTTAGGGATGCAACGTGATTGGATGCTTTGGGAGCCTGATGAGAAAGAGGGGAGGTATATCTTGAAGCAGGTGATGAGGGGAGGAAACTTTGGACATCATGATGAGAGATTGAAGCATTCTAGTGGTAAACTAGGAGCAGTAAAAGCGATATTGACCCATAATATGCATTTGTTGGCTCATTACCCTTCTGATGTCATTTGGGCTCCTGTATGGATAGTGTGGCATAAGTGTTGGAAGATGCGGATTCAGATTAAGGGTTTAAAAGTTTAAGAGGTTTAAGATGGTAATCACAAATGAGATATTAGATGAGTTGACGGCCAAGGCCAAGGAAAACCCGAGGTTGCGTTGTAATCTGGATATGCGAAATTCTGCTGATGATCAGTCGCAACGGATGTTGAATGCCTTGGAGCCAGGGACGGTGATGCCTATACACAGACATAAGGGTTCATCTGAGACGTGCATCTGCATTCGTGGACATTTTGAGGAGTATTTCTATGATGAGCAAGGCGACCTCACGGATACCATCGATATGGTGCCAGGAGGAGTGGTGCTGAATATCGAGAAAGGGCAGTGGCATAGCTTGAAGTGTCTTGAATCTGGAACTATACTTCTGGAAGCAAAGGATGGTGCCTATAGACCGCTGGATGAGGATGAAGTTTTTTAAAAAAGAAAGATAAATTTATAATTAATATACGAATATGAGTGTATTTAAAGACAAAACCCTCCTGATTACAGGAGGAACAGGTAGTTTCGGTAACGCAGTGTTGAACCGTTTTCTCCGTACAGATATCGGAGAGATTCGTATTTTCTCGCGTGACGAGAAGAAGCAGGATGATATGCGCCATGATTTCCAGGCGCGTATGCCGGAGGTAGCTAACAAGATTAAGTTCTACATTGGTGATGTAAGAAACAAATCTACTCTCAAATATGCCATGAAGGGTGTAGATTACGTCTTTCATGCTGCTGCTTTGAAGCAGGTGCCCAGCTGTGAGTTCTTCCCGATGGAAGCTGTTAAGACTAATGTGATTGGTACGGACAATACCCTGGATGCCGCTATCGATGCTGGAGTGAAGTGTGTGATTTGCCTCTCAACAGATAAGGCTGCTTATCCTATCAACGCCATGGGTATCACCAAGGCCATTGAGGAGAAGATTGCCGTGGCTAAGAGTCGTTTGAGTGGTGACACCAAGATTTGCTGCACCCGTTACGGTAATGTGATGTGCTCTCGTGGCTCGGTGATTCCTCTTTGGATTGACCAGATTCGCAAGGGTAATCCCATCACGTTGACAGAACCTAAGATGACACGCTTTATCATGTCTTTGGAAGAGGCTGTAGATTTGGTGCTCTTCGCATTCGAGAATGGTAAGAATGGTGACATCCTGGTACAGAAGGCACCTGCATGCACCATCCAGACACAGGCTGAGGCTGTTCGTGACCTCTTCAAGCATCAGGCACCAGAGGGAACAGAACCTGAAATCCGCGTCATCGGTATTCGTCATGGTGAGAAGATGTACGAGACATTGCTCACCAAGGAAGAGGCTGCCAAGGCTATCGATATGGGCAACTTCTATGCAGTACCTGCAGATAACCGCGACTTGAACTACGATAAGTATTTCAAGGAGGGTGACACCAAACGTGCGCTGATTGATGAGTTTAACTCGAACAATACGAAAATCCTGAATCTGGATGAAACGAAGGAGAAGATAGCTTCGCTGCAGTATATCCAGAATGAGTTGAATGGAATACCTAATCTTGTTTAATTGGGATTCCGTAAACATCGAAAAACTCTAAAAATACGAAAATTAAAAGCGGTAGTTTCTTACTGATGATATGTTGCTATAACCTAAGTGCTATTGTGAGCTAGCTCCCATCACACTTTTGTAATATCAACCTTTGCCAATAGCAAAGCAATCTCTAACAGGATTGTCATCAGTAAGAATCAGTTTTCGAAGCTTTCGCTATTTATGGACGCTTTCGGAATTAAAGCATAAGAGACGAAAATGGCTATAATATACAAAGAGGAGTCTGCAAAGATAATTGGAGCTATATTTGAGGTTCATAAACGTCTCGGAGTTGGGTTGCTTGAAAAAGTGTACCAAGAGGCTTTGGCAATAGAACTAAAACACCGAAATATTCCCTTTGAAAGGGAAAAGAGGTTTGATGTATTCTATAGGGACCAAAAGCTCGATGCACAATACATAGCAGACTTCGTGTGCTATGACAAGATAATTGTCGAACTGAAGGCTGTGAGCGAACTTACAGACGTTCACAAGGCTCAGGTTCGTAATTATCTTACGATTACCAACTATGAGTTGGGAATCTTGTGCAATTTCAATGAGCTTTATATGGAGCCTGTAAGAATACTAAACTCAAACCTCATGTAGTTTTCGAGTTTTTCGTCATTTTAGATGTTTTCGGAATAAAGAATAAAGATAAATAGTTTTCGGAATGAAAATACTAGTAACAGGCGCAAAGGGGTTCGTAGGTAAAAACCTCTGTGCTGCATTAAAGAATATCAAAGATGGTAAGGACAGGAGATTTCCTGACCTTGCCATTGAAGATGTCTATGAATATGATATAGATACAGATCCTGCTTTGTTGGATACCTTCTGCAAGGATGCTGGATTCGTGTTCAATCTGGCTGGCGTGAACCGTCCACAGAATCAGGAAGAGTTTATGCAAGGCAACTTCGGATTTGCCAGCACTCTTCTTGATACTTTGAAGAAGCATGGGAACACTTGTCCTGTGATGCTTTCTTCGAGCCAGCAGGCTTCACTTACTGGCCGCTTTGGCAATAGCGA
>Ga0310691_10008960_pt1 | contig 10228 bp, 2 predicted proteins | sample 176DNAGHGlowgp2_FD_203887 | JGI IMG/M metagenome (GOLD analysis project Ga0310691, IMG submission 203887) | Sheep rumen microbial communities from Palmerston North, Manawatu-Wanganui, New Zealand - 1766 DNA GHGlow gp2 (v2) (version 2) | ecosystem: Host-associated > Mammals > Digestive system >...
CAATCCCCAATCCCCAATCCCCATCCCCATGGTCAAATTTGAATATATTAAAATTATTGAAGTTATTTATTATTAAAAATAAAATATATAAATTTTTTATTAAACATCAAATTTAGAAATTAATATCTTTTTTCCTTTAATTAATGATCTAAATTCGTTTGAATTGAGAAATTAGTTTGGATTGCTTCTGAAATTTGTTCAAAATTTTTACAAAGACTATCAACAGTATCAGAAGTAAAAATATCTTTAGTTTCTCCAATTTTAGCAATTTCCTTAAGCATTTCTTCTGCTCTTCCTTTAAATTTTCCAAAATCATATTTCTTTTCTTTATTTTGAAAATAAATGCAATATATTCTACAATTATCTTCTCTTTTTTTTTCATCATCATTCATCAACTATATTATTATTTTAAATTATAAAAATAATATTATTGCTTACTTCACCAGTTAAATAATCTATAGTATCTTGATAACCATGATCTAATCCATCTGTAAGAAGAATAATTACTGGGACAAAATCATTCCTATTAATTTTATCTATAATTTTTCTTGCTTCTTTGAAAGCATCCGAAAAATATGTACAACCTTCAGGTTTTAATTTTGACAAACAATTTTCTTTAATTTTATCAATATTTTCAACAGGAATATTTTCAAATACCAAAGAAGCTTGTTCATTAAATCCTATTAATGCACACATTTCTCTTGGATTTATATCTTTTCTTATTCCACAATAATCAAGAATTGCTTCAATAGAAGCTCCAATTATATTATTCATTGCTTTTTTAATATCATCAGCAATAGGCTCTATAGATGCACTTTCCATTGATCCGGATTGATCAACTAAAAAAATTGTATAAATAGTATTAGAATGAATACATTTAAAAACATGACCTTGAGGGGACACCCATTTCCCATATTTATTTTTTGGAATAAATTTTTGTTCTTCATGCCATAAATCAAGTATACAATATTCTGGTGGAGAATGTCTTTCATCATTACATTTCCAATCACACAGGGAAAAAGAACCTTTTTCACCTTCACTGAAATTTCCATCATATTGTAAAATATTTTCCCAAAAATATAAGCATTTACATTCATAAATAAAAATATCTTTTGTACTTTTCTCTTTAATAAGTTTGACATTTTCATTTTGAAATTCTTGATTTGATTTAATTTCATGTCTATGCCCTTGACCTTGATTCTTACAATAATTATCACAAGTAAAAATTTTAAGCTGTTCACCTTGTTTAAATTTATAGTATTTTTTATCTTTTCTTATCATTGCATTATTTGAATCAAAGATTGATATAAATGAATTTTTGATATTTCCATGATCGCATTTATGATATCCACTATGAGCTTTAGGAAGGTGACAATAATATTCGCATTGTTTGCATTGAAATCCACAAAAATGCACATTCTCTTCACAAAGATGTTTTTTTTCGGGATGAAAAAATTCATTATTAGGTATTACATAACGACATATTTTTTTATATTTTATTTGCGCTGATATAACATTATACTGAATATTTTCTCCAGATAAACTTTTATAAATATCTAATTCATTAGTTAAAACAGGCTTAATAAGGCAAAAGCCTTCATCTTCACATATTTCTTTGCAATTATGTTGCCTACCACATAAATGGCCTTTACGACTTAATTTGCATTTATTATTTTTACATTTATAGCAAACTAAATTTTCCTCATTTTTATGATTATAAACATGCCCACATTCTATTTCATTATCATCACATAATTGGCATTTTTCTTTACATATATGATTACTTCTTTTTACATTGCATATACATTTTCCTTCATGCTTATATTCTAAAGAACATTCTCCATTGCATCCGCCTGATTTTTCATAAAGAAAGCATTTATTTAAACAAGGATGAATATGAGGATCTTCACAAATACAATCTCCTTTATGATTATAAGATAAACAACAAGATTCATTACATTTTCCTTTATTACCTTTATTATCAATAAAAATAGAATAATAGATACATTTTTTATTGCATATATGATTTTTTAAAGATATTTCACATAAATGCTTACCTTTATGATTATAAGATAATCTACATTTTTCTTTACATCCCTTGGTTTTTTGATTTAAATAACACTTTTGATCGCACAAATGTTTGGATGGTATCCTGCAAATACATTCTTCTTTATGCCCATATGGGAGACAACATTTAATATAGCATTCTCCTTCTGTTTTTTTAAACAGATGGCAATTTTTCTTACATTTATGAGCAGATTGTTCTGTTTCACATATGTGATTGATATCCCTATGACCTAAAGGTCTTTTGCAATATTGTTTGCAATTATCTGCTTTTTGATATAATTCGCATATTTGACTACATATGTGATAATTCGGCTTTAAACAGCTACATCCCCCTTCATGCTTAGCTAATTTAGAACAATCATTTTCACATTTTTTACCGGGCCCTGAATATAAAGAACATTTATTTTTACAAAAATGTTTTTCTACTTCTAAATTGCATAAATGAATATCATCAGAATCATCAGAATGGCTAGGAAATTTATTACAAAATTTACCACATTGTTTTGAATATTCAAATAAATAACAAATATGTTTGCATTTATGTTGTTCTAAAGATTTATTACATAAATGAGGATACTTTTTATGGCCAACAATTTTAGAACAATTTTCACCACAAAATCTTGAATTTTTAAAATAAATGCATTTGAATTTACATCTATGCTCCTCTTTTTTTATAGTACATATATGAATATTTTCATGAATATGATTTGGACTAGTCTCAAGACAAATACCACAATAGGTTTTACATTCCAACGATATATCTTTAAAAATACAAAAGGATTTACAAATATGATTTTTTGATTCGCATATATGTTCATTCTCTGGATGTCCTGCTTTTAAATAACATTTTTTATAACAACTTTTTGAATAATTTATATATTTGCATTCTTCTGGGCAATTACAATAACCACATAAACATTTACCTTTATGATTTGAAACAAGAATACAATTTCTATTACAATCTTTTTGTATTTTACATTTTTTATTACAAATATGCTTGTATTTTTCTAATTTACATATACATTCACATTGATTTTGATGCCCATATTCTAAAGAACATTCTTTTTCACAATTATTTGATATATCTATTAATGAACATTTTTCTTTGCATAAATGATTACTCCCACATTCATGCTCTCCTTCATGAGGATATTCTTTTTGGCATTCTTTATTGCAATTTTTAGCTTTATCTTTCAAATAGCAATTATCCTTACAAAAATGGGATTTTTTGCAATTATGCTTTCCTTTATGATTATATTCTTTTCCACATATTTCATTGCATCCTTTAGTTTTTCCTTTTAAATCACATTCACCTTTGCAAAAATGGCTTTGACCACAAATATGCTCTTTTCCATCATGGGGAAATTCTAGAATACAATTAGTTTTACAATTTCTTGCTTTATCTTTTAAATGGCATTTTTCTATACACTTATGCTTTTCTCCACAATTATGATTTTCTTTATGCCCATAATTATATTTACATTTTTCTTTACATCCTTCTGATTTTCCATAATTAACACAATTCTCTCTACAATAATGAATATTTCCGCAGTCATGGTCTTTTCCTTCATGAGGATATTTTAATATACATTGTATACCGCAATTATTAGCTTTTTCTTTTAAAATACAATTTTCCTTGCAATGATGTTCAAAAATTCCACATGAATGTATTTCTTTATGATTATATTCTAAGATACATTCTCCTTTACAATCAATTGAAAAATCTTTATATTTACAATTTTCTTGGCATTTATGAAAATGCATACAATTATGCCTATCTGTATGACCTGCTTTATATCCACAAATTTTGTGACAATTACTGTCAATACAATAGCATTCTTTACATGTTGAACATTGTTCTTTACATTTATGATCATAAGGACATTTATGCTCTTTATCATGCCCTTGTAATAAAGTACATTTATAATAACAATGTTTGCATGTTTCTTGACATAATGTCCAAATATTATCTAAAGGTGAATCTTGAATTTGCATTTTTTTTAAATTATTAAAATTGTTTGTAATTTGTTTCAGCCAATTAATTACATTATTATTTCTTCTTTTAATAATTGATAAAATAAATAAATTAAAATTTTCACATATATATTTTTCATTTAAATTAATTTCTTTGCATATACTGTCCCAAATTTTAAATAAATCAATACGTAAATCATCATTTTTCATTATATCCTTTAACAATTTCGGAATTTTTAATATCAAACTAAAATCATTTAAATTCTTTATTGATATTGAAAATAAATTTTCTTTTGTTTTATTAACATCAAATTCAATTCCATATTGTTTTATATTATATTGTTTTTGAATATCTGTTGTACAAGATATATTATCAATTATTAAACTATCATTATTTTCAAATTTTTGTGAATATGAAAAATTTATTTCTAATTTATTTAAATAGTCTTTATTAAAATATATTTTCAGATCATTTTTATAATCTAAATAATTTTTTTTATTATTTTGCTTTTCTTCATAATTTTCATAAATCCCTCCAATTTCATAAGCTTTTATCAAATTATTATCAATATAATCTCTGATCTGATTTTCTTTAAATTTTGGTAACAATTCATAATTATTCACATAAACTGCTGAAAGAAATGTCTTTAAATTTTCATAAAATTCTTTTCCTGTTTTATAAATCGGATGCCTATTAAATTTTAAAGAATCTTCTAAAATATCAGGAATAAGTTCATTTCTTAAAGTTTTATAAAAACTCTCCTTAATATAAGATGGAGTCGGTGCAAAAAAATGTGAATCAAATATGCCAAAATATGTATAATTGTTATTTTCTTTATTTAATTCTTTCTCATATTTATCCATCCAATTAGTTACTGAGCTTTTAATTTTGTCATTAAATTCTTTGAATAAATCATCTTCAGCATCATTTAATACATCTCTTGGACAAAAGAATAATGAACCACCAAAAAAATCATTTAATTTAATTTCTTTTATTTTTCTACTTCCTAAACCTATCTTTTCTAAAGTGCTTTCAGTGAATTTGTCAAATGAATTATGAGTCCTAAATATTATATTATTACCCAATCCTGAGCCAACTAATGCCATTTGTATATCTTGTTCATTTGTTCTTTCAATAGTTGCAAGTCCTTCAAAATCAAGGCAAATACAAATAAAATTATGAAGAAGAATAGGATATTTGCAAAGATGTTTACAATAGCACGTACAATTATGACATTCTGATAAATTTTTTTCTAAGCATATTTTGCATAAGTGTTTATGCTCTAATTTATTATTTTTATCGCAAATACAATTGCATATACATTTACAATTACAATCTTTAAAATTACATTTTATTAAATTTTCATGTCCTTTTTGTAGACAACATTTTAAATTACAATTTAAGAATTGACTATTATTATTAATATCATTTAAACAACAGGTTTTTCCGCATATACAAGATTCGCATAAACATTTATTTCTTTCATTATCATCATCTATATTATGTCTTAATAATGATGAACATTTTTTAATTTTACAATTTGAACAATTAGAATTACAATTATTATTTTCGGCTTTTATCTCATTAAGAAATAATTTTATGCTCATCCAAATTCCCTCAGTGCATCTCATTCCACTTACATCAAATAATGAGCCTGTTAATTCATTTAAAAATGTACTTTTACCAACTGATTGGGTACCAAAACAACAAATAACAATAACTGGTAATTCATAATAATTAAATAAACTTTCTTTCTTACCAAAGGAAATTAAATTACGCAAATCATTTATTTCAATATGATTTTTTTTTTCTTTTTCTCTCTTTTTATTTATTTCTTCATTTATTTTTTTTTCAATTGTTTCTCCATTATCCAATATTTGAAATTTATTTTCCATTATTTTTGCAATCTGAATAGGTGTTATTTCTAATATATTAATTAATAAATTTCCTATCGAAGATTCTTTTTTCTCATAATATTTTTGAATATTGTCAATGTAACTAAAATCTATATCATCGAAAGAAATATTTCTTTTTTTTTGAATAATCCTTTTTAATTGAGCTATATAATTTTTTAAATCATTAATTGAATTTGCATTTTGTTTCTCTAAAAAAAATCCTAAATTTATTGATATTTTTTTTTTATTCATATATTTACCAATCATATATTCAATAGCTCCTTGTAATGGATATTTACTAAAGCAATGATAAAAATAGTTTACAATGCAATTTCCTAATGAAAATTTCTTATTTTCTTTAATTTTTTTTCTTGATGTTTTACTTTTTATAGAAATATCAGATAATTGGGAATCTACTTCCCAATAAGTTATTATTGGAAAATTATCTTTGATATTTATTGAAAATAAATAATCTTTTTTTTCAGAGAACCCTGAAAAAGAATAAAAAGAAAATTTTGCTTCTTTACTTATTTTTTCAATAGTTATTGAAGTTAACAGGTTAAAGAATGAATTTTCATCATCTAATTCTAAGGAAAATACTTTTCCAATCCATTTTTCATCTGGTTTATCATAATTGAAAATTAATAAAAAATCATAATCAACTATAATTTGAAGCTCATTGAAATTATCAAATTTAAATTGGTCAGATAAATTTAAAGTTTTTTTAATATATCTTAAATTCAAATTAAATGCAAATACTTTTTTATTAGTAAATACCAAAAAGCTTTGATTTATTTTCCCATAATGACAAGGAATTAATTTTATTTTATTAATTTTATTATTTTTATCATCTCCAATTATTCTTTCTATAGAATTTACATTTAAAGGTTTAGATTGAAGTTTCTTATTTTCATCAAAAAAGTAATAGGAACATTTCTTAGCATAATCTTCCTCTTTATATAAAATATAAGTATCACTATATTTATCATAATCATATAAATCTATTTCTTCAATAATTTCATTTTTAATTGTTATTTCAAATTTATCATTTTTTTTATATATAATTAATCCTTTTTCTTTTTTCGGAAAATAATTTTCAATTGTTTCTTTTTCTCCTAGTTTATCAGAAAATTTTAGATATAAATTATTTGAATCTTTAATCGGCATTATTTCATATAAATTAACTAAAATTATTTTATTATTGATTCTTTCATTATATTCGTAAGTTATAAAAATATCATACTCTTTTTTTTTGCTACTCCTTTTTATTTTGCCAAAAATATGTAAAATAATCCATTTATTTATTTTTTGTTTATTATCATTAAAATATTTATTAAAATTATCTTTCCATTTTTCAAACCAATTTTCTTCATTATTAATTATTTTTTTTTTTTTCTTTTTAGATAATTTATATTCAATTATATTTTTAACAAAAAAATCTTTTTTTATTTTTTCATTTTCATTTTTATTAATATATAAAAAAACTTCTTTTTTTAAATTCTCTATTTCTTCTAATATAACCTTTTTATCAATAATTAAAACATTTTTTCCAGAAAAAAAATTAAAAAATTGTTTCATTCCAGAATTAACTACACTTTTAAATTTTTTTTCACAATCTTCAAAAAATTTTTCTATCATTTTTTTTTCAAAAATTTCATTATTTTTTGTATTTTCTATAATAATCTTTTTAATGGTACAATATAAACTATATTTTTGTGATGAATCCAAATTATTAGGAATTAATATAGTAGAAGAACTATAATTATTTATATTTATAATATTTTTTTTGCATTGTAAATGAAAATATATTATTGAATTATTATTTGAAGTATAATATAATTCTTTTGCCTTTTCATTACAATATTGGCATTTGAAAGTATTATCTAAAAAGCCTTTTTTCAATATTTCTAAAAATACATCTTCAATAACTTGATTCAATTTTTCTTTTAATATTATTGAAAAAAATGAAGTATTTTTAATTAATATATAAAATTCATCAGGCTTTATATTAGTAATGTTCAAATTATCATCAAAATATATATCAAATTCAAATTTTATTTTACTAAATTCTTCTAATTTTTGTTGTTTTTTTGTTTTAGTATCGATTCTATTTCCCTCTTCTTCAAAAAATAATAAACAGTTTTTATTAATTTTTATATCAATAATTTTTTTATTTTTTAATTTATCTTTACCTTCTGTTAATTCAACATTATTTTTTAATTTAAAATATTTCTCTCCTGTTTTATTTCGATCTATTTTACAATGTTTGGCTCCCATAGATTCTTCATCATCAAAATTATTATATTCATTTAATTTAAAATTTTCAATTTCATTTTTTGACAAACATAAAATAGAATTTGAAGAAAGTGAAAAGCCATAACGAATTAAAGTTAATAATAATTTTTTATTTGATTCATTTATTTCATTTATATTTGAATATTTATAACTTATTTTTCCAGGCCAAATAATAATATATGCTAGCATTTTAGAATTATTTATACATAAATAAATACCTGCTTTATCTTGTTTTTCTTCTTTTTTTAAAAAATCATCGAATTCTTTTTGTATTTTTAAATCTTCTAAAAATTTATATAAACCTTCTTGAGTACCCCATATCATGAATGAGGAAATTTTTATTTCTTTTGCCTCATTATAATCAATAAAAGAGGAATTTTTTTCAAAATTAAAGTTAATTTTAAAATAATCACATATTTTTTGAAATTCATTTTGCGGATTTTGAAACCCATATGTTATTTCTTTTTGGCTGGTTTGATATTCAAAAATTTCAATTAAACAATAAAATGGTGAATATTTATCTTCTATCCTACTTTTTTCTTTTGAATTAGCAGCAATATTATTATTTTCAAAATCAATTTTGATTTCTTTAATAGTTATTTCTTTTGTGTCATTTGAATTAATTATTTTATTTTTATCAATATTAGCATTATTGTTAAGAATAATATTTGATTTCTCTTTCTCATTATTTTCTTTTTTATTACTTTCTATTTGAATTACATTATTTTTATTATCTTTAATTAATTCAATTATTATTTTTAATTTATATATATCAAAAATATTTTCTATGTTCCAATCTTCACAATATTCTTCTAATTCTTCTTCATTAACAGATAATAAGCTATCAAATTTATCTTTAATTTTATTTAATGTTTTTTTATCGCAATCAAGCACTTTTCTTAAATAATTTGATAATTCTTTTTTATTATTAATATTTGGTGGAGGATCTTTAATAATTAAATATTTTAAATATTTTAATTGTTCACCAAATTTTAATGTTTCAATAATATCACCTAAAGAATCCCATATTTTATCTAAGTCATTTTCTGTAAAAATATTTAAATATTTAATATTTTTTGATATATCTTTATTTAATTTAAGAATATTTTTTTCAATATATTTTAAAATATTTTTTCTATCTTCATTACTAAATCCTAATTTTTTAAAATCTTTTTTTCTTAAAAGAATTAAAGCTTCTCCATCAATTTCCTTTTCATTTATTTTATCTAATATCTTTGAATCAATTTTAAAATTAACTTTTAAATATTCAATAACATTTTCTTTAGTCCAATCTACTGTTATTTTATTGTTTTCTAATTTATTTATTTTATAATAGGATTCTTCATTTTTTTTATTTGATTTATTTTCATCTTCAGAAAAACCTGAAATTTTATCAATATTTCCAAAATTATTTTTTTTATTTTGAATAGTTTCTTCTTCTTTATTTATTTTATTTGCTTTTTGATTTAAATCATTTTCTTTTGGATTAATTGCATTATCAGTTTGACCTTCTTTAATTATATCATTTTTTTCTTCTATCTTTTGTTCATTTATATCTTTTTTAATTCTTTCATTATCTTCATGCTTTTCTTCTTTTTCTTTGATTGTTTCTTTATTTTTATCTTCGCTAATCAAATTTTTTTCTTTTTCCATTTTATCTTTCTTTTCTTCTTTAGATGGGCAGGATTTATATTTCAAATAAAAATTTTTTTTCTTCATATTTTTTTCCCTACATTCATCATTTAATATACTATACTTGTCAAAAAAATGGCGGCCTATGGCTTCTGAAGAAATCTCTCTTCTCTCTTCTCTCTTCTCTCTTCTCTCTTCTCTCTTCTCTCTTCTCTCTTCTCTCTTCTCTCCTCTCTCCTCTCTCTTCTCTCTTCTTGTGACATTTTTATTTATAATATTTTATATTATTTAAGATTTTATTCTTTAAAAAAAAAATAATTTAATAAAATAATATTATTTATTTAATATAAAATATTTATATTTA
>Ga0310691_10008962_pt1 | contig 10226 bp, 11 predicted proteins | sample 176DNAGHGlowgp2_FD_203887 | JGI IMG/M metagenome (GOLD analysis project Ga0310691, IMG submission 203887) | Sheep rumen microbial communities from Palmerston North, Manawatu-Wanganui, New Zealand - 1766 DNA GHGlow gp2 (v2) (version 2) | ecosystem: Host-associated > Mammals > Digestive system >...
AGAAAACTGAATCGGGCGGCTTGTTTGCGCGCGTCAAGGGGAAACACCTCCGCGCGCGCGGAGAAAACCGGTCGCAAATAAAAAGCCTGTAACGGAGTCAAGAAACACCTCCGCGCGCGCGGAGAAAACTCCAAGATTTTGTGATTACACACTTGGCAATACACAAAATATAGTACTTCACTGATTTAAGAGTTTTTCGACAATCAGCTGATAACCCGATATTTCATCTATCTTCTTATTCGGATCACCCTGCCCCCAAATCTTAAATCCGGGAGCCTTATTTATCCGCTGAAAAATTAAAAGCCCTGATTGAGCAGGGCATGACTTCAATAAATATTGGACGACATCATTTGCAACAGAATCTTTAATTCCAGACACAAATATGTTCGCTCTTGGTTCTACGAACCATAACTTCATTCTTCCCCGAACAGCCGGGGGCAAATCATTTGCAATAACAACAACCATTTACTTACCTAGTATTTCCTCAATATCTGGACCTATACGTTCTAACAATTTATAATCAAGAACCCGCTTCCGGAATTCAGCTGATACCCGATGTTTATTGTACTCTCCCGCCAAATCCAATGTCATTTTGAAAGCCAAATCAATACACAATTCTTCTTTGTACAAATCTGCCATATCATAGACAAATGGCAATGGCGATCCAGAATGAATAAATCCAATATGCGGCGAATACCCCATAGAATATATGCAAGAACATAGAATGCCATACAAGGCCGCATTTGAAGCGGTCAACACCTGATTAGTGACATCGCTCAATTCCATCTTTCCAGGTGTAAAAGAACGACCTCGCCACCCTACTCCATATTCGTTTGCTTTTTTCTCATATAACGCTCGAACACGATATCCTTCCATCCCCATCATTTCTTTTAAAGGCTTGCCTTTCAAATTTTCATCCGGGAAACGTCGCTCATACATGCGTCTTGCGACCGCAAGCGATTTTTCAGGATCACACGAGATCTGCATCTGTCGTCGCAAATTTCGGGTATTTGCAGTCGGCGAATTGCCCACCGCATAAAAAAGCAGCGAGTCTTCGCCAACCCAACACACGCTGCAATTGGCAGCCGCTAGAACTTTAATTGCCTCATGAGTTACACTAGTTCCAGGGCCCAACAGCAAAGTCGTTATTGTGGCAATAGGAAGGCGAATAACTTCGCCTTCACTATCAATCCACTTAACACTGCTATCGTCGATTTCTAAACGGCCTCGTTCAAGATAAAGGAACGGATAACGATCTTTTATTTGAGGCAGCGTATCATGCGTGACCTTGATAATCAATCGATTACTTTTTTCTTTTACCTGGCCATCAGCCATTTATGACAATCCTTCTGAAATTTTGGTGACGCGACGATCACGATACATTTTTTGAGTACCAAACTGTATCGGGACATCATTCAAAGTGAATACATCACCTTCTGAAACTTCACCATCAATCACTTTAAATTTCAGCGACAACGATTTTTTTGCATAATCGGGAAGTTTTTCATTATGCAATTCAGATTTTTTTGCGGCATAATCTTTTGCAGCTTGCTCAGCTTCATTTTCAGAAGCAAATTCACCCTGATATACAAAATCCGTCGGAACACAGCAACGACGTCCCAGGTATATTGGATATACCGGATTTTGCAAGGCATTCGCAATTTTTCCCGTCAAATCAGTAGGAACTTCAAGCAGCACCGCAAAAACTGCATTTTGCAAATAATATCGATGCGTCAATTTTGTCCCCCCACCTACAGCAGATTTACCGTTTCCGGTTTTAGGAATCAACATAGATTGCCAAGGATCATCGGAATCATATCCTGAGCCAATCATTTGGAAATCATGTAACAAAGATTCCCTATCGTATTGGAACGATAAAACGGTCTGTTTCAAATTCGAGAAACGAGCCAACAATTCTTTCTGTTCGCCAGAAGCCCCCATTGCACAAAGAACAAGACCTAGAACTCCCGATTTCGTTGGGAATTCTAGCGTATCTCTGCGAGAAAACTTGGAATCAGCACCCCAAGATTGCAATGGAGCTTCAAACCAAAGAAGCATCCAACGAGTATCCATTGTTACTCCTTAATTGCAGATACAACACCTTCAATAAGATTGTCAATAGAGAAGTTTTCATCTTCACCAAATTCAAACTTCCTGACCAAACCAAACAGCGAACCGGAAAGTTTTTCCTTTTTCGCAAGAGTATCTTTCACATAAGAAATACTATTGGACAAAAAGCCTCCGTTATTGTCTTTTTGAATGGGCGTTTCAAACGAAAGTTGCATTCCCTGTCCCTTGCGAACAAACACTTCTGCAAAATCCCAAGGACACGCACCAGCCTGCGTTGTTTGCCTTGCAGACGGAACAGCAACATAAAGAGCCTTAATGAAAGAAGAAACTGCTTGTGGCAAGAACTGATCTCCGCCCAAAGATTCATAAAGTTGGCCCAAATCAAGGGAAATATAGCGATAATATGTCGCCGCATTGAATTCAAGAGATCCCATGTGAGCAGACCCCTGATTATCCTTGGGATAGTCTGCAACAGCCGTAAAGAATTCAACTTCATTTGTTACACGATGTGTCGAAATTGCATGAGCAAAAGAAGCTGCCGCTTCAACATTCATTGTCGGAGCCTGAGCTACCATTCGACCAAATAAAGCGATATCAAGACCATCCAAATTTTCAGACTGAGCGAACTTAGACTTGTCGATAATCTTTGCCAAATCCTTTTCGGGATGCTTCGCATCTTTAATTACTTCTTCAGGCTTAAATTCACATTCCTTGAACTTTTCGGCAATCAAAGAGATTTCCGCAGGAGCCAAAAACATTAAGGTATCGGCTTTAGAATCTCCTTCTTCATCACCTTTCTTCTTAGAGTCTGACTTTATAAAGATTTGTTCAATTTTATCGCCACATGCTTTTGCCTGTTCCGGTGTAGCACCCATTTCTTTACAAGCAGATGCAACAAGATCCGAAAGCAATTTTGTACGGGTGCCAAGTTCAACGCCACTTACCTCATGCATTGCCAAACGAACAGCACGTTTCCAGCATTGGCTAGAAACTCGAGCACGACTCACGCCGCCAATCATAGCCGTTTTCGGTGCACCCACATCATCTCGGTTCAAGCACGTAACCGGGAAAGACTGCAAGATATGGAATTCAATTTTCTTGTTGGTGTAAGGGTTCTGATTAACCATTTTTTATCTCCTATTATTAAAACTTTTTAGACAATTGCATTTGTTAGTGGAACAATTTGGAAGAGTCCAAAGCCATACGCTTTTCCCTTTCCAAGACCTTTTTCAAACGCATTAATAAACTTTTCTCGGTCAGTGACCTTAAGGCGACCTTTGAAAGAGGCTTTTCCAAGAACAACTTTATGCCGGTCCTTATGGAATTGTAAAACCGAGGTATTCCCAATAGACAATGAATCTGAAACAACCTCAAATCCATTTGCTTCAGCCTTTTCTAAAAACCACTGTTTCAAAGCTTCCTTATCATTCCCTCTAATGGGAATTTTCTTTTTCGTTTTAGAATCACAACGAACAGGATTCATCAAAATCTCGAAACCATAATATTCCTGTTGCAAAAATTGCGACGGGACTTCTTGTGTTTCAACTTTTCCGATTTCAGGTTCTTTTGGCACATTCTTTGAAAGGATCAAAATTCTCTTTTCATTGAAATCACCACCACGATCTGCATACAGAAAACTTCTAGTATTCTCATTTTCCCTTGGAAACAAAGAATAAACAGTTTTATGCAAAGTATATGCATCAAAGACACCTTGATTACACACAGCAATCTGCTGGATATCGCTTCGAGACAATCGTAAAACGGATATGAACATTACGACTCCTCGTTTTCTTTAGACCTTGAACCGAAGAAATCTTGTGCCCAACAAGCCAATGTTTTTTCAGGATTAAAGAATATCAAATCTTTCAAGAGCTTTTCAAACGAAATTCCAACCCCTCTACTACAAATCAATTGCAAAATAGGACGCAGGACTCGACATACTTCAACGACATTATCACAAGCTAGAATTCTCCGCAGCTTAGCTTTTGCCGCATCACTATCCCGGCCACCATCGTCTTGATAAGCATTCGCCAAAGCGGCCCCTAAACCAAGAGTTCCATCTTTTTCCTTTGATGATCTTGCAACAGAAGCGAGGACCAAAGCATAAGGCAACCTCTTAGAATCCACGTCTAAAGGAACCTTAAGTGCAGCCAAAATTTCCCATGCCTGATAAGCGGTATCAGGATTATCAGCCCTTTTTAACGTTGCAGCAAAGCCCTTGTCATTTTTGCAACGGGCAAAAACATTCGCCACCAATGAAGGTTCTTTCTGTTTATTTTCATCAGCCATTATCACTACCTCTTCTTTTCAAACTTTTTAGGGAAATTTTTTGCCCAAGCTTCCAACTGACGGGCCGATTGGTTCGGACAATATTGGTTATAAATCTGTTTCACGAAATGCCAAATCTGAGCATTAATTTTATCCATTTCCTGATTATATTGGTCTGTATTTTCAATCGAACAGGTGTCAACAATTCGTTGAAACACACCTTCACACTGCTGCCAATATTGATTACTCGCCTTTGCAGCAAAATCCTTTCCATCGACCTTCAAATCCGCATAATACCTATTTATAGCAGCATAAACAGACTTTGAAATTGATTCTAAATCCGACATTTGTTCGGATAGGTTACTAAAGAAAATTGTCGATTCTGTAAATACGCTAGAGGACAATTGAGTTTCAGATTCAACAAAATCGTCAGTACCCGTCAAATATTGTTCCCCGGCATTACTACTAACGCGAACACCACCAGACCATACAGAAAAAGAATCCATCTCAATTAACCGTTCGTACACACTCTTCAGCTGCATACATTCAAATGAATTTTTACCATTCGAATCAATAAAAGCCAATAATGAAGTTAATTGTCGCCAAGGCCTCTTTTCTGGCTCTGTCCATATAGCTTTGGGTTTTGAACCTGAAAAGTCTACAGCCACAGAAGGATCAGCAACTCCATCATTATACCCAGAATGAGAAATACCTTCCGAATAATGCAAACCATTTGCTTCCAAAAGAACAAAACGATTTAAAGGAACAAGCCTTCCTATATAAGAATCTTTTAGAGCCTTTGCGATTTCATCATCTTCTCCATTCGGCATTAATTCCCATGGAGCTTTTCCAAATCCTTTCAAAAGATGTTTTAAACATTCAGTTTCATGCGTAAACAGATTAAGATAAACAGATCCAATCACGCTTTTGACCAAGAAAAACGAATGCAAAAAGCCCATAAAACCCAAAGACGGGCCCGGCTTTCCGCTTGCTGGTTTACCTTTTTCATTAGACTTTCCAACATATCCTTTCGACAGAACAACTGAATTATCAGTTTTCTTTCCTCCAAAGGCAAAGCCCATCAACTTCAAAACAATCAACGCCTTTTCCGCATCTGAATAATCGTTCTTTTCTGTTTGAATTTGGGTTACAACAGTTGTATTTCCTGTTGCGACATGCATTTCTACAGTTCCAAAAGATTTGACATCCGCTTTTTCTATTGCAGGCATTTGTAAAAACGGTTTCTCACCATAAAGCCAAAAACTATCATACCATTTGTCTAAATAACAGGAGACCCGCTCTTGCAACCCTTTAACCCCCAAAGATTTCCATTCAGTTTCATCCTTCGGAGTTATCGCACTTTGTGCTATAGCCAAAAGCAATTTGAATACAGCAATTTTTTCAACTGGATTTCCGCCAAGTGCAGAAATGGATTCGTCAGCAAAAATATCCTTTAAACCAACTTTTCCTTTCCCTACCACAGGAATCCAAGGTTCATCAATCAAATTAAATCTATTCTCTTTCATTTTCCGCCCTATTTTTCAATTTTATAACCAACACTCTTTGTATATAACATTTTTTTTGAATTTCCGTCACTAATAATTTCTAATCTGTTCCGATTTAAGTCCCTAAAAGAACTGTCTTTATCCACAATAACCGCTCTGAACATACATTTTTCATCGTCTTCTTGGTCACCAAGATAAACATAAGCTCCAAAAATATCAATATGTCTATCTATCGGAGGAGCATCTTTTTCTGCAATAACAACACAATGTTCCACAATCTTTTTTGACAATTCTCTTTTTTGTCTTTCATTTGACGGATATTTAGGCAAAACAATCGCCTCAGATTCATTCCAAAACTTTATTTCAACTCCATTTTCTCCAACTTCGAAAGATTCTAACAACAACACAGAAACCGTATCAACATCGGAATATCGTGTCTGTACAGCAGATTCTGGCATTGTTGAAATTGCAGTAGACAAACCAACTCTCGCAAGCCCTTGTAAATGTTCTTGTTTCGTTGTCAAATCCGTTCTCATTTTAGCAAGGATTCCTTCTTCCTGCCGCTCTTGGTAAACGCCTTCCAACAGCCCACGAATATCATCCGGCAAATTAATAGCTTCTACGCTTTTCAAAACCTCAAGTGTTCGGCTCAGAACATAGGGGCTATACACCACCCCCGTTACTCCAAATACTTTATCGCTTTTTATAACATCATCAACAACAGGCGAAAGGACAAGTGTTTCACATTTTGCCGTTGACGGGCGAATCTTATCATTTTCGCGATGTCGCCATAAGCGCCCAATTCTTTGCAAAAGCATATCCATCGGGCAAATCCTAGTTATCAAACAATCCGCATCAATATCGATAGATTGTTCTAGGACTTGCGTTCCCACTAAAATTCTTCCACAAGCACTTCGCTTGGAATAACCGTTTTTCCCATACAGCGAGACCCACTTATTTTCGATTTCAGAGCGCTGTTTCTTTATAAATCTGGAATGAATCAATCCACATTCCAAGCCCATTTCAGCTGATTTTGCGGCAAGTTTCTTGTATGCATCCTGAGCTTCAGCAACTGTATTTTCTATCCAAAGAACCTGTTCTCCGTTTTCTGCTTTTTCTAAAGCGACATCAAAAGCCTTTTTATCATCTTTACTTATTTGAATAGAAACCTTCCGGTTGGATTCTTCCAAACTCAAAATTTCAGAAAAAAACTTGTCCGTTTGGCTTGAAATTAAGGGATAGCTTTCGTTTAAGACTTGTTCAAGCGGTAGATTCAAAATTTTCTTTTTCTGAGATGATGTCAGCGTAGCACTTAAAATGATTACTGTACATCCAATATGCTTTAATTCATCAATAAGGGCATTCATTATCGTTCCAGTATAGGAATCGTAGCTATGCACCTCATCAAGAATTACGGCTTTTCCTGCCAAACCAAATGCTCGCACCATGCTATGCTTGACATTCATAGTAGACATAAGCGCTTGGTCAATAGTGCCAACGGCAAAAGGAGCCAAAATTCCTCTTTTCTTAGAATCAAACCAAGACTTGCCAACTTTGGCATCTTCACCAAAAGAGTCTTCTTCAAGCCAGGCAGAACTATGCAGCAACTTTAAGCAATATGAAGATTCTTCGCCTACGATTTTTTTAAGGAAAGATTCCACACGTTCATAAATTTTATTAGATGTCAACTGTGTCGGAAGACCAAAGTAAATTCCAGAAGCAAGTCCCTTTTCCAGCATTTTATAAGCCGCATACAGAGCAGCTTCTGTTTTTCCCAAGCCCATCGGAGCTTCCAAAACATAAACACCGGGAGAAGAAACAGATTCAAACAAATCCGACTGAATTTTTCTAGGAGAAAAACCAAATATATCCTCGAATTGAAGACCTTGCTTTATTGAAAGCGGAATAAAGCCAGCGTTATGAACAGCCTCATGAGCCTTTTTTCTCAAATCATCTTTACTAAAAGAGTGATTTTGCAGAATATTTCCAAAATAACCACCAGATGCAATCCAATCTGCAACAGTAATAAAGCCGCCTATAACACACGCCTGATTCCATTCGCTCAAATTATTTGCGCAAGAACAAGGAAAGCTCCGCTTCAGGTCATCGATAAGCTTATGCCGCAACGCGGTCCAGTTTTCGCCACCATAAATATCACTATTTTCTGCAACTGGACTAAAATTCGGTTTAAAGCCATGATGCATTCCCTCTATGGTCGCAAGCATTTCTCGTTCAGGAAAGCTACTTTCAACAGATACTTGAGAAACCTTTCCATGAAAACTCACATCTTTTCGTTTTGCCCTATTTTCGTTAGCATTCTGCAACTGAGGAAAATCTTTAACGCTGCCAAGCCACGATGTGTATATCATTCGCTGAAAATCAGGGCTCAACTTCCCTACATCGTGTATCGCGGCATAAAAGGGCGCCGATTCCGTAAGAATTTGTTTCACATTATTTATTAAGGACTTGCACAACTCCTCAGCGACAAAACCTGTTATCAAGCAATGTTCCGCAACGGAAATACCGGGCTTTGAATCACCCGTTTTTTCATCAACAACAAGTTTGGCCAGACATTTTTCCGGCGACAAAGCTTCTAATTCAATTTTTGAATTTAATTTTTGCTTAAAACCAAGCATACTAATAATATATATACTCAAAATGACAAATGCTGACACTTTGCCATTTTTTTCTTCTTTTTTTGAAAAAAAAACTACTTTTCTGAAATTTTATCCCTGACAACCACTCCAGCCCACCCCCAACTTCCCCTATTGCCATTCCCAAATGATTTTTGTATATTCATTCGCGGTGTGAGAAAAGCCCGCCGACAGAGGCGTATGCATCCACGGGCGGGAACATTCCTTCTCGCAGTCGTAGGTCCGGTTCAGACGGAAGCGAAGGCTAGACCTTCCCCGACCTTGGAAAGCCCATGCGGAATACGTTGCGATACATATCCCGGTAGCAACAGTAAGTGCTCCGGCTTTGAAAAAGCAAAATAAAACCTAACAGCATTTCAATTGCCGTGTTGCACGGCCTATGTCACCCACCACGTGACAAAGGATACCTATGACCATTGACTTGAAGGATGGAGTTTCTTTCGACGTGACCGAGCATTTCCGCGAGTATTCCGTACAGAAAACCTTTGAAGAAATAAAAAAACGCACATACATTGACCCGCTCTACGATGTCGGTTTCAAGGTGTTCATGAACGACGAGTACGCGCTTATGAACTTTCTGAACGGAGTATTCCACTTAAAGGGCAAAAAGAAAATCACCTCTGTAACCGTCAAGAACCCCGAAATTGCCCTTGTATTCCCCGTTCCCAAGCCCTTCAAACTTGACATCCGCGCCACTGCCGCGAACGGATTCAGCATAAATATTGAGATGCAGAAGGCACATCCCACCAACTTTGTCGACCGGGTTCTGCTGCAGCACTGCGCCTTCATGCTCCAGAGCAAGTACGAATGGGACCAGACTCACTTGGCCCCTCTCCCTCCCGATGCAATTGCCGCCGACAAAATTCGTTCCAACCGCGAAAAAATCCGCTACAAGATTCCGCCCACCTTCGCCATCTGGATCTGCGACTTCAAAGTGCCCCGGCAAAAAGGCTACAGCGGGACCTGGGCCATCCGAAACGACGAGGGCTTGACGGTGAGCAACAAGGTTAAGTATATTATATATGACCTGACGAAATTCACCAAGTCTCTTGAAAACATTAAATCAGACGAGGACCGCTGGCTCTACCTGCTCAAGAACGCGGGAAAATCCAACAATCTCCCTGATTTTAGCAATGACATCATTGCCAAGGCAATCAAGAGGATTCTGGTGGGAAACGTGTCCGAGGATCTTTTGAGGCAACAGGCGACAAACATGGTCATGACAGAAGAAGAATTGGACTACCTTGCCTATCTGAAAACCCGCGCCGAGGCGAAGGGTATGGCGAAAGGAATTGCCGAAGGGAGAGCCAAGGGGCTTGCAGAAGGACGCGAGGAAGGACGTGCAGAAGGACGTGCAGAAGGACGCGAGGAAGGACGTGCGGAAGGACGCGAGGAAGGCGCAAATAGCAAAGCTCGTGAAATAGCCAAAGCAATGCTCGCAGACGGAGATTCCCTTGAAAAAGTTGCACGAATATCTGGACTTTCTGAATCCGATATTCTCCGCATCAAGGCGAACATCGAGACAAAGTAGATTCACTTTCATTTCCTGCGCATAAGATTTTTTTGTAAACATAATTTTACAGCACTGTTTTGAATCTTGTGCAACCACGTAGCGAATTCAGAACGGCAGTCCGCTTTTAATTACATTTACCCCCAGTGGAGAAAAAAGAGACTCACAGCCTGCGGATGACACCCGCGGGTATGCGCAAGGGTTTCCGCATCGCGTGCG
>Ga0310691_10008963_pt1 | contig 10226 bp, 5 predicted proteins | sample 176DNAGHGlowgp2_FD_203887 | JGI IMG/M metagenome (GOLD analysis project Ga0310691, IMG submission 203887) | Sheep rumen microbial communities from Palmerston North, Manawatu-Wanganui, New Zealand - 1766 DNA GHGlow gp2 (v2) (version 2) | ecosystem: Host-associated > Mammals > Digestive system >...
TTAGGGCCAGGCATCTTCATGATACTGACGAGCAACCTGCCCTACCCCGTCCTCACACCACAGATTGAGGAGATTATCACCAACGCTCCACCATACTTCCTGGGCCATCCCTACGTCAAGAAATACATCGAAAAGGCAAAGGAAGGGGCCGATGTAAACGAAGAATGAAGAATGAAGAGTGAAGAATTTGCTACCGTTGCAAAGGGAAATGGGATGTGGTCTGTCCTCTATCGCCTTTACCAGCTTTTCATCGCCCTGCCATTCGTCATTCTGGCAACGGTCCTGACCGCCATCACTACCATCATCGGCTGCACGCTCGGCAAGGCAAGAACGTGGGGCTACTATCCGCCGATGGTATGGAGCAGGCTGATGTGCTGGATCATGCTCCTGCCCGTCAAGGTGGAGGGCCAGCAACTGCTGGACAAGAGGCAGTCCTATGTCTTCGTTGCCAACCATCAAGGTCCCTACGACATCTTCCTCATCTACGGCTTTCTGGGACGCAGCTTCCGCTGGATGATGAAGAAGTCCTTGCGCAACATTCCCCTCATAGGCAAGGCAAGCGAGAGCGCCGGACACATCTTCGTCGATAAGAGCGGACCGAAAGCCATCCACAAGACCTACGAGCAGGGCCGCCAGGTCCTGAAGCATGGCATTTCCCTCGTCGTCTTTCCCGAAGGGGCACGCACCTTCACAGGCCACATGGCGAAGTTCCGCAGAGGAGCATTCCAGTTGGCCGACGAACTGCGTCTGCCCGTCGTTCCTGTCACAATAGACGGCAGCTTCGATGTCCTTCCACGACAGAAGGGCATCAACTTCGTCACATGGCATCCATTGAGGCTTATCATTCACGCCCCCATTGCACCCGAAGGCCAGGGACCGGAGGAAGTGCAGCGCGTCCTTGAACAGAGCTACGACACCATCATGCGCGACCTGCCTGCCCTCTATCAAGGCTTCGTCGCTAACCCGGACCAATAACTGACACATTAAACAATACTATAATAAACACAAAATCTATTAGACATGAGACAGAGACTTTTTAAGATGCAAGCCCTTGTGTTCTGCATGGCAACCATCGGATTGACATCGTGCGGCATTGACATGCCCAAGGAAGTTCCATCATCGTTCGAGACGATGACAGTGAAGAAACAGGACATCACGATGCCATTGAAATTCAGCGCAAAGATGAAAGGTAAGGCCGACGTGACCATCACCCCGCAGGTGAGCGGCCAACTGATGAAAATCATGGTCAACGAGGGCCAGCTTGTGCACCAGGGCCAGACACTCTTCGTCATCGACTCGCGCAATGCCCAACTGGACCTGGAGGCTGCCCAAGCCAACCTCGATGCAGCACTTGCCAACGAGAACAGCGCAAAGCTGGAATACGAGTCGAACAAGAACCTCTTCGACAAGCAAATCGTAAGCCGCTACATGCTCGACAATTCTGCCAATGCTTATCGTCAGGCGCAAGCCTCAGTAGCTCAGGCCCGTGCTTCGGTCAACCGTGCTAAGGTGAACCTGGGCTTCTGCACCATCACCGCTCCCGTGACGGGCATGATAGGTGAGATCCCCGTCCGTGCAGGCGACCAGGTGTCGCCCATGACTGAACTGACCATGCTGAGCGGCAACACGACGATGGACGCCGAGTTCTCAGTCACTGAGGCGCTCATCGAAGAATCCGTCTCTGCTGGTTTAACCAAGGAAGACAGGGAGAAGGTCATTGCCCAGCTGCCCGACGTGACGTTCATTATGAAGAACGGCACGGAGTATCCCCACAAGGGCCGCATCACCAGTCTGACCGGCGTGGTGAATGCAATCACAGGTTCGTTGTCGTGCAAGGCTTCTTTCCCCAATCCCGACGGCCATCTGTACTCCGGCATCCAAGGCACGGTGATACTGCCTTATGCTGAGAGCGGAGTGATAGTCATACCCCTCGATGCCGTAGTGCGCTTGCAGGACAAGTCGCTCGTCTATATGGTGAAGGCCGACAGCACAGCAACGGCTGTCGATGTGAAGACAGAAGACGTGGGCAACGGCAAGGACTGTATCATAAGGACAGGCCTGAACGAGGGCGATAAGATCGTGACCATCGGAGCCAATAACGTTACAGAAGGCCAGAAGGTCTTGTTTTGAGACTTGTGATTTCGTAAAAACGTAATAACGTCATATCGCTGTTTCGAAAATGAAGAACAATATCTTTATCAATAAATATGTGATGGCGTGTGCCATCTCGATAGTAATAGCGCTGGTGGGCTACATCTCAATGAGCACCCTGCCAGTCGAACAGTACCCCGACATTGCGCCCCCTACGGTAAATGTCTCAACCAGCTACACTGGTGCTGACGAGAATACGGTGATGAAGTCGGTCATCCAGCCCCTCGAAGAGGCAATCAACGGTGTGAACGACATGACCTACATAACCTCAAAAGCCTCATCGAACGGTGAAGTGGAAATCAACATCTACTTCAAGCAGGGCACCGACCCCGATATGGCGACTGTGAACGTGCAGAACCGCGTAACCCGCGCACAGCCGCTACTTCCTGCCGATGTTAACAAGGTGGGTGTGAAGGTGGAGAAGCGCCAGAACAACATCCTGCGCATCTTTGCTGTGAGGAGTGCTGACGGTAAGTACGATGAAGACTTCGTATCGAACTACGTCGATATCAACATCAAGCCTCGCCTGATGCGTATAACGGGCGTCGGTAACGTGCAAAGCCTGGGTAACACCTATGCTTTGCGTATATGGCTGAAACCTGATGTAATGGCACAGTATAACCTGACACCTAACGACGTCTTTGCTGCCATCAGTAGTCAGAGCTTCGTTTCAGCCGTCGGCTCCCTGGGCGAACAGTCGGAGAACTCCTATCAGTACTCCATGCAGTACAAAGGTACACTGAAGAGCGAGGAGGAGTTCAACAATATCGTGCTGCGCACAAGCGGCGGCGGCACGCTGCAACTGAGCGACGTAGCCGAGGTGCGGATAGGTGCCATGAGCTACAACTTCACGTCGAACATCATGGACAAGCCCGGCGCCCTCTTCATGGTGTATGCTGCTCCGGGCGCCAACGCCACAGAGGTGAACGCAGGCATCAGCAAGATGTTTGAGGAAGCAAAGCAGACGATGCCAACCGGACTGGAGTTCGTGACCTTGATGACCAGCGACGACTTCCTCTTTGCCGCCTTCCACAACGTCATCGAGACGCTCGTCATTGCCATCATTCTTGTCATCCTCGTGGTGTACTTCTTCTTGCAGAACTTCAAGGCCACCATCATACCCTCCATCTCAATCATCGTGTCGCTGCTGGGCACCTTTGCCATCGTCAAGATGGCCGGCTTCTCGCTCAACATCCTAACGCTCTTCGCACTGGTTCTGGCCATAGGTACGGTGGTGGACGATGCCATCGTCGTGGTGGAAGCTGTCATGGCAAAGATGGAAAACGGCATTAGCGATGCCCGCGAAGCCACACGCCAGGCCATGAACGAAGTGTCGGTAGCCGTGGTGTCGTGCACACTGGTCTTCATGGCCGTGTTCATTCCTGTGATGTTCATGCCGGGCACGTCGGGCACCTTCTTCACTCAGTTTGGTGTCACCATCGCCTCTTCCGTAGGTCTGTCATGTGTTTCGGCTCTCACCCTTTGTCCTGCTCTTTGCGCCATCATGATGCGTGTGACTGAGGGCAAGAAGGAAGGCAAGGACTTGAACTACTACACAAAGAAAGCCTACGAAGTGAGCTACAACGCCATCTACAAGAAGTACTCGAAGGCTGTCCAGAAGTTCATCAAGCGTCCCATCCTGTCATGGGGCCTGCTGATTGCTGCCGGCGCGCTGCTGGTGTTCTTTATGAAGAGCCTGCCATCGGGTCTCGTTCCGCCGGAAGACCAAGGCGTGTTCCTGGTTGAAGTGCGTGCTCCGGAAGGAACAACGCTGAAGCAGACGCGAGAAATGGTGAAGAAGGTGGAGGAGAAAGTCAAGAAGATACCCGAGTTGGAGAGTTTCTCGGTGACGTGCGGCTACGGCATGTACTCGGGTGCTGGCTCTAACTATGCCACGATGGTTGTACGTCTGAAGAACTGGGACGAGCGTCCGGGCATGGAACATTACGTCAGCCTCGTCAGGTTCCGCTTCTACTTCGACTGCTTAGACCTCAAGAACTTAGTGGTGGCGCCCTTCGAGATGCCACAAATTCCTGGCTACGGAACGAGTAACGACATCACGCTGGTTGTGGAAGATCCCACCGACGGAAACCTTTCGGAGTTTGCCAAACAGACGGAACACTTCTTGGCCAAGCTGTCGGAACGCCCCGAGATTGCCACAGCCATGTCAACCTATTCGGAGCGTTTCCCGAAGTATCAGGTCGATGTTGACGCCACACAATGCAGCCGAGCCGGTGTGACGCCGGAAGAAGTGCTTAATACATTGGGGGCTTTCTGCGGCGGCGCCTACATTGGCAACTTCAATCAGTTCGGTAAGGTTTACCGCATCATGGCAGCGGCGGCGCCTGAATATCGACTCGACCCGCAGTCGCTGCACAACATCTTCATGCAGGTGAAGGACGGAAAGATGGCTCCCATCTCCGAGTTCGTCAGCCTGAAGGACATTGTGGGCCCTGCAAACATCGAGCACTTCAACTTGATGCAGAGCATCACCTGCTACGTGACGCCCGGCAGCGGCTTCACAGAAGGCGATGCCCACAAGGCCATTGCCGAGGTCTTCAAGCAGGAGATGCCAAGCACTGCCACGTTTGAATACGGCGGAATGTCGCGCGAAGTGGAGGAGGCCGCAGGCTCCAATGCCACAGCCCTCATTTATCTCATCTGCGCTATCCTCATCTATCTCATCCTCGCCTCGCTCTACAATTCCTGGTTCACGCCGTGGGCCGTGCTGTTCAGTGTGCCGTTCGGCCTGATGGGTGCTTTCGTGTTTGCCTACATCGGCTACAAGAATGAGATTCCCGGCATGGACAATAACATCTATCTGCAGACGGGTGTCATCATGTTGATAGGCCTTTTGGCAAAGACGGCCATCCTGATTACCGAGTTCGCCAGCGAGCGCCGTGCCCAGGGCATGAGCATCAAGGATGCAGCCTTCGCTGCCTGTCAGGAACGTCTGCGTCCCATCCTGATGACGGTACTCACGATGATTATCGGCATGATACCCCTCGTCATTGAAGGCGGTGCCGGTGCTAACGGCAACCGAGCCCTTGCACTTGGCGTCATCGGCGGCATGAGCATCGGCACTATTGCCCTGCTCTTCGTCGTGCCTGCCTTCTTCATCGTGTTCCAAGGCCTGCACGAGAAGTTCCAGGGAAAGAAAAGTGAATAGTTAAGACTCGTCATAACGTCATAACGTCATATCGAAACAACGAAAGAACGTCAGAACGTAATATCGAAAGAATGATGAAAAAGAACATTATCATTGTTGCAGCCGTGAGCATGATGTTCACGAGCTGCGGATTATATAAGAAGTACGAACAGAAGAGCGAAATCCCGTCCGACATCATTGGCGTCCCCAATGCTGCCTCAGCCGAGGCACCGCTCTCGTGGCGTGAGTTCTTCACCGACCCGCTGTTGCAGCAGCTCATCGGACAGGTGCTGGCCAACAACACGAGTCTGGGGTCTGCCCGCATCGCGGTGGAGCAAAGCGAGGCATCGCTGAAGGCTGCCAAACTGGCATATCTGCCTGCGCTCAGCTTAGCTCCGCAGGGAACGATATCAAGCTTTGACTATAGCAAAGCCGCCAAGAGCTACACCTTGCCGCTTCAACTGAACTGGGAGGTGGAGGCTTTCGGCTCCATAACAAACAAGAAGCGTGCAGCAAAGGCGGTAGTACTGCAGGCACAATGCTACGAGAACATCGTACACTCTAACCTCGTCAGCACCGTTGCCCAGCAGTACTGCATGTTGCAGGTGCTCGACAAGCAGTTGGAGATTCTACTCCAGACAGACAGCCTTTGGAGCGCTTCGCTCGACACGCAAAGGTCACTTTGGGAGAACGGCAAGTCATACTCCACCGCTGTCAACCAGATGGAGGCATCTTGGCTCGACGTCAAGACGCAGATTGTCGATACACGCAGCAACATCCACAATGTGGAGAATGCCATCTGCCGCCTGCTGGCCGTCTCGCCCCGACACATCGAGCGCAGCAAGTGGGGCAGTTATACACTGCCGCAAAAGATGATGAAAGGTGTATCGGCAAAGTTGCTGGAGAATCGCCCCGACATCCGCATGGCTAACTACATGATGGAAGAGGCTTTCTACGACACACAAGCCGCCCGTTCTGCCTTCTTCCCCACCATCACGCTCTCCGGTTTGGTAGGCTGGACAAACAGTGGAAGCGGTGCCGTCGTCAATCCCGGAAGCCTTCTACTCAACGCCGTTGGACAGCTTACGCAACCCATCTTCTCACAAGGCAAACTGAAGGCTAACCTGAAGATTGCCAAGCTGGCACAGGAAGATATGAAGGGCAGCTACGTTCAGACCGTTATCGATGCCGGCAATGAGGTGAACCAAGCCCTTGCCGACTATCAGGGTTCCGTCGAGAAGCACGGCTACTACCATCATCAGGTTGAAGTCTTGCACGAGGCTTTCAAAGGCACCCACGAGCTGATGGACAATGGTAAGGCCAGCTATCTGGAAGTGCTCACAGCACAGGAGTCGCTGCTCCGTGCCCAGCTCAGCGAAGCCATGAACATGTACTCCGCTTCCGAAGCCATCATCGCCCTCTACATTGCCTTAGGCGGCGGTGGAAAGTAAGCCGCACCTGGCACGCAGACACCCCAGCAAATCCTTAAATCCTCAAATCCTTAAATCATAAAATCCTTAAATCGTAAAATCCTTATTTGCTGCCGTGACGCTGAAAGATACATCCTTTGTGGACCTCATGCTCAAGAGGGTCTATAATGTCCTTCTCATAGCCAATCCCTACGACGCCTTCATGCTGGAGGACGATGGACGCGTGGACGAGAAGATATTCTCCGAGTATGCCAAGCTGGGACTCCGCTTCCCGCCACGCTTCATCCAGGTTCACAATGGCGAAGAGGCTAAAGAGCAGATGGCTGGCGGACAAATCAATCTCGTCATCGTCATGCCTGCTGCCGAAGACAACTCGGTGTTCGACATCGCTCGCGACATCAAGCTAAACTACCCCACCACACCCATCGTGGTGCTCACGCCCTTCAGCCACGGCATCACACGACGGATGCACAACGAGGACCTCAGCGTCTTCGAGTACGTCTTCTGCTGGCTCGGCAACACGGAACTCCTGCTCTCCATCATCAAGCTGATGGAGGACCGCATGAACCTGGAGCACGACATACGGTCGGCTGGTGTGCAGATGCTCCTCGTCGTGGAGGACAGCATCCGCTTCTACTCCAGCATCCTGCCCACGCTCTACAAGTTCGTACTGCAGCAGAGCCTGGAGTTCGCCACCGAAGCCCTCAACACCAGCCTCGAAATGTTGCGAATGCGAGGCCGACCAAAGATTGTGCTGGCACGCAACTACGAAGAGGCGTGGCTCCTCTACAACCGCTTTGCCGACAACACGCTCGGCGTCATCAGCGACTGCCGCTTCCCGCTCTCCGCCGGTGGCGAGAAGGTGGAGGATGCGGGCTTCAAGTTGCTCAGCGCTATCCGTTCACGCGACCCATACGTGCCTCTCATCCTCGACTCGAGCGAGACCGAGAACGCAGCTATGGCTAAGGAATGCCATGCCAGCTTCATCGACAAGAACTCGAAGAAGATCGACGTGGACCTGCGCGACCACCTCCGCGACTACTTCGGATTCGGAGACTTCATCTTCCGAGACCCCGACACGATGGAGGAGGTGGCACGACTGCACAACCTGAAGGACCTGCAGAACAACATCATGACGCTGCCCACACGCAGCCTGCTCTACCACATCTCTCACAACAACGTCAGCCGCTGGCTCGCCTCTCGAGCCCTCTTCCCCATCTCGGAATTCCTGAAGGGCATCACATGGGAGAGCCTCCAGGACGTCGATGCACACCGAGCCATCATCCTCGATGCCATCGTGGCCTACCGACGCATGAAGAATCAGGGCGTCGTGGCTGTCTTCCAGCGCGAGCGCTTCGACCAGTACAGCAACTTCGCACGCATCGGCGAAGGCAGTCTGGGAGGCAAGGGACGCGGCCTCGCCTTCATCGACCACCTCCTGGGGCGGCACTCCGACCTCAACGAGAAGGAAGGCGTCACCGTCTGCATACCAAAGACCGTCGTGCTCTGCACCGACATCTTCGACGAGTTCATGGACACCAACGACCTCTACCAGGTGGCTCTCAGCGACATCCCCGACGAGGAGATACTTGCACACTTCCTTCGCGCACGACTGCCCATGCGACTCGTCGGCGACATGGAGGCCTTCCTCGACGTCGTGGCAGGCCCCATCGCCATTCGCTCCAGTAGCCTGCTCGAGGACTCACACTACCAGCCCTTCGCCGGTGTCTATAGCACCTACATGATACCCTCAGCTCCCGACCGCTACGAGCGACTCTCCATGCTCTCCGAAGCCATCAAAGCCGTCTATGCCAGCGTCTTCTACCAGAACAGCAAGGACTACATGACGGCCACAAGCAACGTCATCGACCAGGAGAAGATGGCTGTCATCCTGCAAGAAGTGGTGGGCGAGGAGCACAACGGACGCTTCTATCCCGTCATCAGCGGCGTGGCACGAAGCATCAACTACTACCCCATCGGCGACGAGAAAGCTGAGGAGGGCACCGTCTCCCTGGCAATGGGACTCGGCAAGTACATTGTCGATGGCGGAACAAGCCTGCGCGTCTGCCCGGCTCACCCGCATCAGGTGCTGCAGATGAGCGAGATGGAGATTGCTCTGCGCGACACGCAGACACACTTCCTTGCTCTACGCGCCCAAAGTTCGAAGGAAGCTGGAGAGATGAGCGTCAACGACGGCTTCAACCTCATCAAAGTGCCTGTCCGAGAAGCTGAAGGCGACGGCACACTCCGATGGATCTGCTCTACCTACGACCCCATGGACCAGTGCATCTACGACGGCTTCTACGAAGGACGCAACCGCAAGATCATCTCCTTCGCCGGCGTCCTGCAGAACGGCATCTTCCCTCTGCCAGAACTCATGCAGAAAGTGTTGCGCTACGGACAGGAAGAGATGAAGCGTCCCGTCGAGATTGAGTTCGCCGTCAACCTGCACGACGACCGCACAGGCGAGTTCTGCCTGCTGCAGATCAGGCCGATGGTCGATAACCGCATGGAGCTCGACGAAGACCTCACGGAAGTTCCAGACGAAGATTGCCTCCTCCGCTCCCACTGCGCCATCGGACACGGCATCTTCACTGACATACAGGACATCGTCTATGTCAAGACGGACGGCTACACACCCGCCAACAACCCCGCCATCGCCGAAGAGATAGAAAAGATAAACAGAAAGACCCTCTCTAACTCCCCCTTAAAGGGGGAGGAACAGACTCCCTCTAGCTCCCCCAAGGGGGAGAACTCCCTCCCTTTAAGGGAGGGTTGGTGTGGGTCGTCCTACCTCCTCATCGGCCCAGGTCGCTGGGGAAGCTCAGACCCTTGGCTCGGCATTCCCGTCAAGTGGAGTCATATCAGCGCAGCACAAGTCATCGTGGAAGCTGGACTCGACAGCTTCCAGGTTGACCCCAGCCAGGGCACCCACTTCTTCCAGAACCTCACCTCACTTGGTGTCTGCTACCTCACCATCAACGCCTTCCGTGGCGACGGCATCTATCGGCAGGAAGTGCTCGACAGCCTGCCCGCCGTGCAAGAGACGGAGCACGTCCGCCATGTCCGCCTGCCAGCACCCATGACCATCAAAGTCGATGGCTGCAAAAAGGAAGCCGTAGTCACCGGCGGCATGCTTCGCAAGTGAAAAGTGAAATGCTTCGCAAGTGAAAAGTGAAAAGTGAAAAGTGAAAAATGCTTCGCAAGTGAAGAACGAAGAGTGAAGAATCAAAGTAACCTCTCTATCTAATTCCCATCCGTTCAATCCGTTCAATCTGTGGCAGTCGCCTACAGCGAAGTGAAGAGTGAAAAGTGAAAAGTGAAAAATCAAAGTAACCTTATTCCCATCCGTTCAATCCGTTCAATCTGTGGTTGAAATCGCCTCGACGAAGCCTCCCTTTGAATTTTGAATTTATAAATTTTGAATCCTAACTTATTCTTCGTGCAATTCGTTTAATTCGTTGTTGTTTATGTCCCGCAGAAATTAAAGAAATGAC
>Ga0310691_10008965_pt1 | contig 10225 bp, 8 predicted proteins | sample 176DNAGHGlowgp2_FD_203887 | JGI IMG/M metagenome (GOLD analysis project Ga0310691, IMG submission 203887) | Sheep rumen microbial communities from Palmerston North, Manawatu-Wanganui, New Zealand - 1766 DNA GHGlow gp2 (v2) (version 2) | ecosystem: Host-associated > Mammals > Digestive system >...
ACCACGTCCGCGTAACGCAACTGATTATACATCAAATTGCGATAATATTAAACTCCCTGAGGAATATAAAAACCATGTACCCTGCATATACAAGAAGCATAACAGCACCCTCGGGTCTGTTGATCTTCTTGCCGGTTAGGGCAAACACAAAACTCATGACTGTTATCGACAGACAGATGATCGCATCTGTTACATTTTCGCGCAGGAGATCGAGCGGTGAGATAGCACCTGCTATTCCAAGAACGAACAGAATATTGAAGATATTCGATCCGATTATGTTGCCAAGAGCGATGGAATTCTCGCCTTTTTTATAGGCTACAAGCGAAGTGACAAGTTCAGGAAGTGAAGTTCCCAAAGCCACGATCGTAAGCCCTATAACAGTATCTGAAACCCCGAACAGTTTGGCAAAGAATGTACATGACGATACTATTCCCTGAGAGCTGAGATAGATTGCTGCTACGGCGGCGATGATGATAAACACACGTAACAAAGCCCCGAGCCCCGTTCTCGGTTTGGAAGGTTCGGGGATCTCATCGTTATTATCAGTATTCTTACCCCGTTTTGAGCGGATTACAAGGAATACGCAGTACAAAACTATGCAAGTAACATAGATGATCCCTTCAAGTCTTGTGAACTTAAGATCCAAGCAACTTGCTATCAGAATGGCACTGAAGATGAGACAGATCGGGAAGTCGAATCTCATAAGGTCTTTGGGAGCAGCAACAGTTCCTATAACTGCCGTGAGACCTACAACTACCAGAAGGTTGAACACATTAGATCCGACGACATTCGATATAGACAGGGAATTATTACCAGCCATCGATGATACTATCGACACGCCCGCCTCGGGGCACGATGTTCCGAATGCCACTATGGTAAGACCGATTATAAGCGACGGAACGCCCAGAAAAGCAGCAATATACGACGCCGCGTCGACCATGAAATCAGCACCCTTTATCAATACAATAAAACAGATTATCAACAATCCTAAATTAAATAAAATATCCACCAGTTATCAATCCTCATCAAGCTTAAGGACACTCATGAATGCCTCCTGAGGTACCTGAACGGAACCTACCTGACGCATCCTCTTCTTACCTTCTTTCTGTTTCTCGAGCAGCTTCTTCTTACGCGAGATATCACCGCCGTAACACTTGGCAGTAACGTCCTTGCGGTATGCTCTTATTGTCTCGCGCGCAATGATCTTGCCGCCGATCGCAGCCTGTACTGGAACCTCGAACTGCTGTCTCGGGATATTCTCCTTGAGCTTCTCACACATCCTTCTTCCGCGGGCATATGCCTTATCGGTGTGAACGATGAATGACAGAGCATCGACTACATCGCCGTTCAGCAGGATGTCGAGCTTGACGAGCTTGCTCCTGTCATAACCTGCGGGTTCGTAGTCAAGCGATGCATATCCTTTGGTACGTGACTTCAGGGCATCGTAGAAATCGTATATGATCTCGTTTAATGGCATCCTGTAGTGGAGCATTACACGCTTCTCATCGAGGTATTTCATGTCCACATACTCTCCGCGGCGGTCCTGGCACAGCTCCATGATATTGCCGACATAATCTTTGGGAAGCATGATCGTCGCCTTGACCATGGGTTCTTCCATATAATCGATCTCTGACACATCAGGCATATTGGTCGGGTTGTCGCATTCGATGCATGTTCCGTCAGTCTTATATACCTTATAGACAACGGAAGGTGCAGTCGATATCAGATCGAGATTGAATTCCCTCTCCAGTCTTTCCTGAATGACTTCATAATGAAGGAGTCCCAGAAATCCGCACCTGAAACCAAATCCCAGGGCAGCAGATGTTTCCGCCTCGAAAGAAAGCGCTGCGTCATTAAGCCTCAGCTTCTCCAGGGCATCCCTGAGGTCGCCATATCTCGCGCCGTCAACGGGATATAATCCGCAGAATACCATCTGCTGGATACCCTTGTAACCGATAAGGGGCTCCGTTGCAGGTTCATCAGCCAGAGTGATAGTATCACCAGGTGCAGTATCCCTGACATTCTTGATCGATGCGCAGATATAACCGACTTCGCCGGCCAGCAGCTCATCGAGAGGAGTATAACCGCCCGGGAAGAATGCACCAAGTTCCGTGATCGTGAACTCCGCGCCTGTATGCATCATCTGGATCTTATCGCCCATCTTTACTTTGCCTTCTGCGACTCTGCAGGATACGATGACACCCTTGTAGGGATCGTACTTCGAATCGAATACGAGCGCTCTTAACGGCTTATTAGTATCTCCAGAAGGAGCGGGCAGGTATTTGACTACGGCTTCGAGAACTTCATCGATGTTTATGTCGTTCTTAGCTGATATGCAGGGAGCATATGATGCATCGATGCCGATATCGTCCTCGATCTCCTGGCGGACTTCCTCAGGACGTGCCGAAGGCAGGTCTATCTTATTGATGACTGGCAATACTTCAAGATCGGCATCGACTGCCAGATAGACATTGGCAAGTGTCTGGGCCTCAACGCCCTGAGCGGCATCGACTACCAGGATCGCGCCGTCACAGGCTGCCAGAGACCTTGATACCTCGTAGTTGAAGTCAACGTGACCGGGAGTATCGATAAGGTTCATGGTATATGTATTGCCGTCAGATGCCTTGTAGTGCATCCTTACGGCCTGCGACTTGATGGTTATTCCGCGCTCACGCTCGATATCCATGTTATCAAGGACCTGAGACGTCATTTCGCGTTTCTCGAGCACTCCCGTATGTTCGATCAGACGGTCGGCAAGAGTAGATTTACCGTGGTCTATATGTGCGATAATGCAGAAGTTTCTAATCAGTTCTTGTCTTTCCATTTGTTCCTTTGTCCGGCTTACAGTAATTTGATCGCGTTGAAAGGATACAGCCTGATCACAGCCACACCCTTGATCCTCTTAGATGTGAAGGGGCCTAGCGCCCTGCTGTCCTTACTCTCGGGGCGGTTATCGCCCATGCAGTAATACTCATCGTCACCGAGTGTGATCTCGAAAGTCTCTTCAGGATCCATGCCTCTGATCGTCGTCTTCGTGCCGGGATCGAGGTAATTCTCCTCGAGCATGAAGTATTCGGATGAACCCTTCTCCTTAACGTATACATTACCGCCCTGGATCTTCACGGAATCGCCGGGAAGACCGATGATCCTCTTGATCAGGTATTCGTCGTGGTCGTAGCCCTTCATTCCCTCACCGTCGAGGACAACGATATCGCCTCTGGAGTACCACTTGAAGTAAGTGGAGATCTTCTGCGTAAAGACTACGTCGCCTGACTGCAGGGTGTTCATCATGGATCTGCCCTTGACATCGTCCCTCTGTATGACAAAGAGAACGAGGAGGACACCTGCGATGATGCCGATGCAGATGGTCTTCAGCCAGTCGAGGATCTCCTCGGCGACTGTCTTCTTCTTGACGACCTTCTTATGCTTCTTACGTCTCTCCTCAAACTCGGATTCGCGCAGATCTCCGGTCTCTTCCTCCATGTCAGCGATCAGCCTGGCAGACTCACTTGCTTCTCTTGCGGCAAGATCCGCTGCTTCTTCGCTATAGGGCAATTCCTCAATGTTTACGTCGTTTGTAACATTGTTAAACTCATCAAAATTGTTGTCACTCATACCTTTTTATCCTTCTGTATTCCCTTCTTCCGCTACTATTCTTATTCCGAGTTCTTCAAGCTGCTTGTCCGTTACATATCCGGGCGCATCCATCATGATGTCCTGGGCATTCTTGTTCATGGGGAACGGGATTACCTCACGGATCGTCTCTTCACCGGAGAGGAGCATGACCATGCGGTCCACGCCGGGAGCGATGCCTGCATGCGGCGGTGCGCCATAGCAGAATGCATTGTACATTGCAGGGAACTTCTTCTTAACGTCTTCCTCACCGAGCCTTACCAGCTCGAAAGCCTTGATCATGATCTCAGGATCGTGGTTACGGACTGCACCCGAAGAGAGCTCGATGCCGTTAACGACCAGGTCGTACTGATCAGCCATGATCGACAGGGGATCTATCTCGCCGCTCTCTGCCTTAAGAAGGACATCAAGTCCGCCGGAAGGCATTGAGAAAGGATTATGGCAGAACTCCAGCTCGCCTGACTCCTCACCGATCTCATACATCGGGAAATCAACGATCCAGCAGAATGCATACTGTTCCTTGTCCATGTGGCCGGGAACTGCAGCGCCGAATGTCTTGACCATGACGCCGGCCATCTTCTGTGCCTGACCCTTTGTGCCTGCTGACAGCACAACAAGTGTATCAGGCTTAAGGCCGAGTGCAGATATGACTTCATCCTTCCTGGGTGCCACAAACTTGGAGATACCGCCTACGATCTCCCCGTTCTCGTCAACTCTGAACCAGTAACCCTTGCTGCCTGACTGGATCTCGCAGTCAGCAAGTGTCTTGTCGATGAACTTACGGCTCTCATGGAAATCTGAGATGACCACAGCCTTGATCTCGCCCTGGGCAAAAGGAGCAAACTCCTCAGTCCTGAGAAGATCCGTAGCATCCGTAACCGTAAGGTCGATACGAAGATCCGGCTTATCCGTGCCATACTTCTCCATGGCCTCCAGATAAGGAATGCGCATAAAAGGTGATCCTGACGCCCTGTTGTACTTGCCATACTTTGCAAATACGGGAGGCAGTACGTCTTCTATGATCTCGAAGACATCCTCCTGGCTTGCAAATGCCATCTCCATGTCGAGCTGGTAGAACTCACCGGGACACCTGTCGCCTCTGGCGTCCTCATCCCTGAAGCAGGGAGCGATCTGGAAATATCTGTCGATGCCTGATACCATCAGGAGCTGTTTGAACTGCTGCGGTGCCTGGGGAAGCGCGTAGAACTTGCCGGGATGCTTTCGAGCAGGCACAAGATAGTCCCTTGCACCCTCAGGGGAAGATACCGTAAGAATAGGCGTTGTGATCTCCATGAAGTTGTGCTCGATCATCGAAGCACGGAGAGCTGCGATAACGTTGCTCCTCAGGATGAGATTCTTCTTGACCTCAGGATTACGGATATCGAGATATCTGTATTTAAGCCTTGCAGTCTCGTCTGCCTCACGGCTGTGGTTAACCTCGAAAGGAAGCTCGTTATAACGGCACCTTCCGAGCACCGTAACCTTCTCCGGAACGACTTCGATATCGCCTGTTGCCTGCTTATCGTTCTTGGCGCTCCTCTCTCTTACCGTTCCTTCAACGGAGATCGTGGATTCCTTTGTGATCGCCTTGAAAGTCTTCATCATCTCAGCTGTCTCAACAACGATCTGGGTTGTACCGTAGAAGTCACGGATAACGACAAATCCGAGTTCCGATCCGACCTCACGGAAATTCTCGAGCCATCCCGACAGCTTTACCTTTTTGCCGGCATCTCCTATCCTCAATTCTCCACATGTATGTGTACGCGACTGCATTATTTATTCCTCCAATGTTCTTATTTTGCTGTCAGATAATCAGCGATCTTATCAATATCAACGGGCTCTGCCGTTCCATCTTCCATCTTCTTGATGTTGACCTTGCCTGAAGCCAGTTCGTCATCACCAATAACCGCAAGATAAGGAATGCCGGACTTGCCTGCATACTTCATCTGCGCCTTGAATGACCTGTTCATGAGATCAGTCTCACAGCCTATGCCGTTAAGTCTCAGGTCGTAGCATATCTTCGCGATCTTCTCATTCGCAGCTTCGCTCATGCCTGCCAGATAGATCTTAACGCTGTCATTCTCTTCAAAGCTGATGCCCTGTGCTTCCGCCTCGAGCAGGAACCTCTCCACACCCATCGCGAAACCGATGCCGGGCGTGGGCGCGCCGCCGCAGTTCTCGACAAGGCCGTCATATCTTCCGCCGCCGCAGATAGTTCCCTGCGTGCCGACATTCTCGGATATGAACTCAAATACCGTTCTCGTATAGTAATCAAGTCCCCTTACGATGTTGGGATCTATATCGTACCTGATACCCACTGCATCGAGCCTTCCCTTGAGCCCTTCGAAATGCTCCCTGCACTCATCACAGAGGTGATCGATGAGCCTCGGAGCATTCTTCACCACATCCTTCTCACCATCGATCTTACAGTCGATCATCCTCAAAGGATTCTTCTCAAACCTTGACCTGCAGTCCTCACACATCGTATCGACATGAGGCCTGAAGTAGTCCTTGAGCATCTCATTATACTTGTTCCTGCACAAAGGACACCCGATGGAATTGATATGAAGTGCGATATTCTTAAGACCCATCTTCCTTAAGAAGACATCCACAACACTGATTATCTCAGCATCGATCGCAGGGCCTGCGCTTCCGAAAGCCTCAAGTCCGAACTGGTGGAACTCACGCATCCTTCCCTTCTGCATCTTCTCATACCTGAATGCAGTGATGTTATAGAACATCCTGACGGGTGAAGGAAGCGAAGCCATGCCATTCTCGATGTAGCTCCTTACGACGCCTGCCGTACCCTCAGGTCTTAATGTGATGCTCCTTCCGCCCTTGTCATTGAAGGTGTACATCTCCTTCGTGACCACATCAGTCGTATCGCCGACGCCGCGCTGGAACAGGTCTGTCTGCTCAAATGTAGGGATCCTTATCTCTTCGTAACCGAAGTCGTGACATACACCGGCAAATACTCTCTCCGCCTTGTGCCACTTATATATCTCTGCGGGCAATATGTCTCTTGTGCCCTTCTGTGCTGCGTATCTCATGCAGTACACTCCTTATTATTAATATGCTAAATAAGTATTATAAGGCAAAAGGGTGATTATGTGAATGATTATTTTGTATCAGGCGTCAGTGCTGCCTGATCTTCTCAAGGACCAGAACGAGCGAATCCAGTATCAGGTCAGCCTTATCCCGCATCTCTTCGTCCGGCGGCAGCAGATCCGGGACCATTATCGTATATAGTCCTGCCGATGTGGCCGATCTCACTCCGTTATACGAATCCTCGACCGCCGCCGCTTCTGACGGATCAGTATGAAGTCTGCTGCATGCTTCCAGAAAGATGTCAGGAGCCGGCTTACTTCTTGTTACCATGTCCCCGCAGACTATCTCATCGAAGAACCCGGTAAGCCCCGCCTGATCCAGTTCCCTCATGACCCATTCCCGCGATGTTGATGAAGCTAATGCCACCTTGTATCCGTTATCCTTAAGGTATCCCAGCAGTTCCCTCACTCCTGGCTTTACCGCAACCTTTCCCTCATCGAACATCTGCCTTATCAGAATACGCCTTTTGGCGATCATCTCATCGTAAGGCAGATCCTCTCCATACCTGGCGGTAAACAGCTTCCTCGTCTCAGCCGCCGTCAGTCCGCAGGCCGCGTGGCAGTGAACCTCTATGTCATCTATCCCGTACCCGGGCGCGACCTTCTTCCAGCACTCGATAACTGCCCTCTCGGAATCAAAGATGACTCCGTCCATATCGAAAACAAAAGCCTTGATATCTCTCATCACAATTCCAGTTCATAACTGATCATGGCGATAACGGCAGGCCCTGCCGTCTCCGTCCTCAGTATCCTCTCACCAAGCGTCACGGGCGTTATGTCATTGCTCCTGGCAAGATCCGCTTCAGCGGGAGTAAAACCTCCCTCAGGTCCGATAAAGACAGCTATGCTCTTGGCAGGCCGCGAAGAGATCACATTCTTGAGCGTTACGCCCCTTGCCTCTTCCCACGGTATTACCTTCAGATTCTCACTGCAGGATGACACAGCCTTCGCGAAAGTTAAGGGCTCAGTCACCACCGGTACGATATCCCTTCCCGACTGCCTTGCCGCCTCGAGTGCGATCTTCTGCCAGCGGTCGGATTTGCTGCTCTTGCCGTCGAGCTTCACAACACATCTGTCCGAAATAACGGGAACGATCTTATTGACTCCGAGCTCGACTGATTTCTGGATGGTCAGATCCATCCTCTCACCCTTGGACACAGACTGATACAGGGTGATCTTCGTCTTCATCTCGTGTGAACCCTTCTGCATCTTGAGAACATCAACTGATACCGTCTTCTTATCTGCCGTACCGATCACGCAGTTATAGACCGCGCCATCAACGTCGACCACGTCAAGCTCCTCTCCGGAGCGCATCCTGAGCACCTGAAGAAGGTAGTGGCACTCTTCTTCGGGAGGGACAAATGAAGTATCGGGTTCTAATCTGTTCTTAACAAATATTCGTACCATGTTTACATTTTAACACAGAGGTTGTGCTATTATTTAAGTATCTCAAAATATCCTCAAGGAGGTTCTTATGCAATACGAGATCAAGGGCACACCATTTCCCGTTGTAATCTGCAAGCTCGACAACGGTGAGGCAATGATAACAGAGCGCGGTTCAATGACATGGATGACACCCGGACTTGACATGAAGACAGTCGGCGGCGGTGTCGGCAAGGCGATCGGCAGGATGTTCGCAGGCGAGGCGATGTTCCAGAATGTCTACACGGCTACAACTAATGGCTGCGAGATAGCTTTCGGTTCAAGCTTCGCGGGCAAGATCATCCCGTTGGAGATCACTCCCGGTTCATCTTTCATCGTTCAGAAGTCAGGCTTCCTGGCATCAACTTCCGGCGTTGAACTGTCCATCGCTTACAAGAAGAAGATTGGCGCTTCCGTCTTCGGCGGCGAAGGCTTCATCATGCAGAAGCTCACCGGTTCAGGAACCGCCTTCGTAGAGATCGACGGTGACTATGTTCAGTACGATCTTGCGCCCGGCCAGGTCATGTATATCGATACAGGTTACCTCGCCATGATGGATTCCACTGTCACAATGGATGTCGAGATGATCAAGGGCGCCAAGAACGTACTCTTCGGCGGCGAAGGGCTCTTCAACACTAAGGTAACAGGCCCCGGCCGTATCTGGATCCAGACAATGCCTATCGCAGGTCTTGCACAGGCGATCGCCGGCTACATCCCTTCGAAGTAATACTCGCGAAGATCAATGTGATAATTAAAGCTGCTTCATGAAGAGGCAGCTTTTTGTTATGATGGTCTTCTTAAGGTTCATTCTATAAATTGTTCCATGTAATGCAAATACATAGAGTGATTTATAGATTGAGCTGATCCAGCGACCGGGATCAAAGGTGTCCCCTGGTGGCATATGGCGTTGCCAGTCACAATAAGTGTACCGGTAAAGGATCGTCATTCAGACAAGTACTCAGACTAACCAACTCCAGTCTGAACGTTAGTCTGAACGATCATACAACTACTAATACTAACCGAATCCCCGCAGCCACAAAGTCTCAGGCTTACTTCCTACCCGACTCCAGCTTGCCAAAATAATACTTATGCGCCTTGTCGAACGCCTTGTTGTAATTCTTGTTTATACCCTTCTGCAGGCTCTCAAAATACATATGCTCGTGCTCTGCAAGTTCCGGCCTGATCCTTACCATGATCGCCACGCCGATATTGGAACATGAGTCCGTGATCCTCTTGCACTCCTGGAGCAGGTTCGTGAACACAACGTCAGCCATGATATTACACTCACCAGTACTCATTCTCGTGAAGTGATTCTTCTTCATCTGTGCAATGAACTCGCCCGCGACTCTGACAAGCGGCTCTATCTGCTCGGTCGCCTCCTCATCTCTCCTCGCGAAAGCCTGCTCCGTCTGAGACAGGATCGTATCAAGGAGCTCGTAGAGCACTTCCATCTCTTTGCGTGCGACTTCAGAGAACACCGTTTTCGTATCGTGCAAGTTCGAAGCAAGTTCCATGATGTTAACGGCGTGGTCGCCAAGTCTCTCGAACTCACCTGTTACCTTGTAGTACTGGTTAAGGATCGTAACGTGATCCTGGCTCTGGAGGTGAGGCATGAGCTCGACCATGTATCTGCTGACCTTATCGGTCATGTTATCGATCTCGTCCTCCTCATCGAGGAGTTCGGGCATAGCCTCATCATCATATTTCTCAAACTGCTCATAGGCAGTATCGATGTTCTTCCTGGCAACAGTGAACATCGTCATCAATACATCGTAGCAGCTCTTCAGGGCAAGTGCCGGAGCACTGAAGAATACGGGGTTAAGGGCGTCGATCCTGTCAGCGTATTTGCCGCGGTTCTGTGATTCATCCTTGACGATCTTCTTGCTGAGCTTCTCAAAGATACCCATGAGAGGAAGGAGAAGGACGGCGCTCACGAGATTGAATATCGTGTTCGTATTGGCGATGATACCGGAATTGACGGTCCTGTCCCACAGGTTGTCGATCCAGCCGAACTGGTGTATCAGGAGGACTGAGACCAGTACGAGAATTGACTTGCCGAGGTT
>Ga0310691_10008966_pt1 | contig 10225 bp, 7 predicted proteins | sample 176DNAGHGlowgp2_FD_203887 | JGI IMG/M metagenome (GOLD analysis project Ga0310691, IMG submission 203887) | Sheep rumen microbial communities from Palmerston North, Manawatu-Wanganui, New Zealand - 1766 DNA GHGlow gp2 (v2) (version 2) | ecosystem: Host-associated > Mammals > Digestive system >...
GGAGTGGAATAGGACCACTAACGATAGCGCCTGTAGCCTTTACAGCCTTAACGATCTTCTCTGCTGACTTGTCAACGAGAGTGTGGTCGTAAGACTTCAGCTTGATACGAATTTTCTGACTCATGTCGTTTGTTTGTTTTTAATGATTGAATATTTGATAGTGGCAGGAGCATGTAAAGAGTCATTTGCTCACATGCCCTGCCCTATTCTCTTGATTATTATACGAGGTCAGCGCGACCGCCTGCTTCCTCAAGGATAGCCTTGGCGATAGAACTTGATACAGCCTCATGGTGATCATACTCCATAGAAGAAGTAGCACGACCAGAAGTGATGGTACGGAGAGCTGTTACGTAACCGAACATCTCAGCCAGTGGCACCATAGCCTTAACGATGCGTGCACCGCTACGAGCCTCTTCCATGCCCTGAACCATACCACGACGCTTGTTCAAGTCGCCGATAACGTCACCCATGTTCTCCTCTGGAGTAACAACCTCAACCTTCATGATTGGCTCCATCAGACAAGGACCTGCCTTAGGACATGCATTCTTGAAGGCGTTGCGTGCTGCGAGCTCGAATGAGAGCTGGTCAGAGTCAACAGGGTGGAAGCTACCATCGAGAAGTGTAACCTTGAGACCTGTTACAGGGTATCCACCGAGTACGCCGTTCTTCAGGCAATCCTCGAAGCCCTTCTGTACTGCAGGGATGAACTCCTTAGGCACGTTACCACCCTTAACCTCGTTGATGAACTGAAGGTCGCCCTCCTTATAGTCTTCATCCTTAGGACCGATGTTAACGATGATGTCGGCGAACTTACCGCGACCACCTGACTGCTTCTTATATACCTCACGGAGGTTAACCTCCTTAGTGATAGCCTCTTTGTAGTTAACCTGTGGCTTACCCTGGTTACACTCAACCTTGAACTCACGCTTCAGACGATCGATGATGATGTCGAGGTGAAGCTCACCCATACCAGAGATGACAGTCTGACCAGACTGCTCGTCGGTACGTACGGTGAATGTTGGGTCCTCCTCAGCAAGCTTTGCAAGACCGTTGTCAAGCTTAGCGATATCAGCCTGTGACTTTGGCTCAACTGCGATAGAGATCACAGTATCAGGGAAAGTCATAGACTCAAGCACGATTGGATGATCCTCATCACAGAGGGTATCACCAGTGCGGATATCCTTGAAGCCTACACCTGAACCTATGTCACCAGCTGCGATAACGTCAACTGGGTTCTGCTTGTTAGAGTGCATCTGGAACAGACGGCTTACGCGCTCCTTCTTGCCAGAGCGTGGGTTGTAAACGTATGAACCAGCCTCTATCTTACCTGAGTAAACGCGGAAGAATACGAGACGACCTACGTATGGGTCTGTTGCAATCTTGAATGCGAGAGCAGCTGTTGGCTGATCCTCCTTAGCGAGGAACTTAACCTCTACAGACTCGTCGCCTGGCTCAGTACCGATAACTTCCTCGTTGTCCATTGGTGAAGGAAGCAGTGCGCAAACGTAGTCGAGCATGGTCTGTACACCCTTGTTTTTGAATGAAGAACCGCAGAGCATAGGAACACACTCAAGTGCGAGTGTACCCTTACGGATAGCAGCTATAATCTCCTCCTCAGTGATTGAGTCAGGATCGTCGAAGTACTTCTCCATGAGAGCCTCGTCGAAGTTTGCTGCAGACTCAAGGAGCTTCTCGCGCCACTCGTTGCACTCGTCAACGAGGTCAGCAGGAATGTCCTCGATATCATAGTCAGCACCCATTGTCTCGTCGTGCCACAGGATAGCCTTCATCTTCAGAAGGTCAACAAGACCCTTGAAGTTCTCCTCTGCGCCTATTGGCACACAGAGAGGAATTGGGTTAGCACCCAGAACGTCCTTCATCTGCTGTACTACGTCGAAGAAGTTAGCACCAGAACGGTCCATCTTGTTAACGTAGCCGATACGAGGAACGTTGTACTTGTCAGCCTGGCGCCATACAGTCTCAGACTGTGGCTCTACGCCACCTACTGCACAGTATGTTGCGACAGCGCCGTCGAGCACACGCAGTGAACGCTCCACCTCAGCGGTGAAGTCAACGTGTCCCGGAGTATCGATGAGGTTGATCTTATACTGCTGGTTTTTATAGTTCCAGAAACATGTCGTAGCAGCAGATGTGATAGTGATACCACGCTCCTGCTCCTGCTCCATCCAGTCCATGGTAGCGCCACCCTCGTGCACCTCACCAATCTTGTGAGTCTTACCAGTGTAGAAGAGGATACGCTCAGAGGTTGTTGTCTTACCGGCATCGATGTGAGCCATGATACCGATGTTACGAGTCAAATGCAAATCGTGCTTAGCCATAATCTAACTTTAATTAATAATGAGTAATTAATAATTAATAAGGATTAGAAACGGAAGTGTGCGAATGCACGGTTAGCCTCTGCCATGCGGTGCATGTCCTCCTTACGCTTGAACGCGCCACCCTGGTTGTTGTATGCGTCCATGATTTCTGCAGCGAGCTTCTCAGCCATGCCCTTACCACCACGCTTGCGAGCGAAAGAGATGAGGTTCTTCATTGAGATAGACTCCTTGCGGTCTGCACGAATCTCAGTAGGTACCTGGAATGTAGCACCACCGATACGACGGCTCTTTACCTCAACGTGTGGAGTAACGTTGTCGAGTGCCTGCTTCCATATCTCGAGAGCAGACTTCTCCTCGTTCTGCATCTTCTCACCAACGGTGTTAAGAGCTGCATAAAAAATCTCGTAAGAAGTGTTCTTCTTACCATCGAACATCAGATGGTTGACGAACTTTGACACCTTTGTGTCGTTGAAGACTGGATCTGGAAGGATCACACGCTTCTTTGGTTTTGCTTTTCTCATTTTTTAATTTTGTAAAAATCTTGCTGGGGTTGTCTTGTTTTTTAGTGCTTCAACGCTCCCACCGGAACATTTACTCAACCTTTCGTCTAACTTAACAATTCAGCAAAACTGTTTTTTGTTTGTTTTTTGTTTCCTTAGAAGTTACCTGATTACTTCTTAGCTGCCTTTGGACGCTTAGCACCGTACTTAGAACGACGCTGTGTGCGGTTAGCTACACCTGCGGTATCAAGAGTACCACGAACGATGTGATAACGTACACCTGGAAGGTCTTTTACACGACCGCCACGTACAAGCACGATAGAGTGCTCCTGCAGGTTGTGTCCCTCTCCTGGGATGTAAGAGTTAACTTCTTTTGAGTTCGTCAGACGAACACGGGCTACCTTACGCATAGCCGAATTAGGCTTCTTAGGGGTAGTTGTGTACACACGCACGCACACACCACGACGCTGAGGACATGAGTCCAAAGCTGGTGACTTGCTCTTGTCCACAAGTACCTTCCTGCCTTTTCTTACCAATTGTTGAATTGTAGGCATTGTTTTGTTGTTTTTTTGTTTATATTATTGTTTTGTTTATATTTCGAGTTATAATAATGTACGCGTATATATATGCATATACGTTTCCCTTCGTCCTATATTTCAACGGTTTATGTCGCAAAGACGAAAATCGGGTGCAAAATTACTAATTTTTCTTGAATCTACCTAATATTATGTGTGAAAATATAATTCCAGAGTGCCTTAATTATTTATTTATAACGGAAGTTAAGATATTTTAACTCGATATTATGTTTGTTGCAGTTCAATTTCCAATTAGTAGTGTAGAGTTGTGGCGTTGTTTTTTTTGCATTAGGCATAAATGGTAAATGTATCGTTGGGCTAGGCCCGATACGGATGGGTGGGGGCAGGAATTGTGTTGGCAGCGTGCGATGCTATCCCCAAATGTTGTTATATATGGACTTCTTGGTGCTTTGGTGGTATCGGTAAATACCCGAAATGTATTATTTTGTATGTTCCTGCAGCCTACTAATAAATAGTGATTTTGCACGAAAGGCAATGTTTTTTGATTATTTTTTAATAATTTTGCAGCCGATTAACAAAAAGATTGTATAAAATAACGTAAAAAAAAGGACACCTTGGTAGGAAACCCCGATGGTCAGACCGGCAAGTTAGCTCATCGTGTTTTCCGTCTGGTGCCCGCTCTTTAAAAACAAAAAGCATGACAAAATTAATGTTTAAATCTGGGATGTGCAAATTATTGTCTCAGAAACTTCGGATTGTTTTCGTATTATTAACATTTCTCGTTCTTTCGACGGGTCATGTCTGTGCAGCGTCACCGCTTGCGGTGGAAGGTCGTGTTGTGAACAGCAACGGTGAACCACTCGTTGGGGTGGCTGTTATGGTTAAGGGCAGTCGTGTGGGGTGTACTACTGATGTGGATGGTAAATTTCTGATTAAGGCATCGGAAAATACGGGTGGCAGATTCCCGATGAACCTAACCTTCAGGTATATTGGCTGTAAAGATCGTGAGATCCGTATTTCCAATCAGTCGCAATGCGATATGGGTAATGTGGTTATGGAAAACGATGCGTTCTCCATCAATGAAGTCGTGGTGGTTGGCTATGGCCAATCTTCCAAGGAAAAACTTGTAGGCTCGGTTGCTGATGTCAAGGGTGCCAAGGTAAGCAATGCCACTTCCGACTCTCCTATACTCGCCATGCAGGGTAATGCTGCGGGTGTGTATGTTCAGCAAGGGCAGGGCGTGCCTGGTGGCGGCAGCTCCACGGTGTTGATTCGTGGTCAGAAGTCTATTTCTTCAAGTTCAACCTATACCAAGCCTCTCTATATTATAGACGGAGTGCCGTTTAATACCAATCGTGAAAGTCCTATGGGTTATGTCTCTACCGGCGTGTTCGGGTTGCCTGATGCCCTTGCATTCCTCAATCCAGAGGATATAGAGAGCATAACCGTGTTGAAAGATGCCGATGCGACGGCAATCTACGGTACGCGTGGTTCCAACGGCGTAGTGCTCGTAACCACGAAGAAAGGTCAGGCGGGTAAGGTCAAGGTCGATGTCCAGCTGAGCAAGACAGCAAGTTGGGTGCCCAAGCGGCTTGACTTCCTTAATACAGAGGAATACCTGGACATACGTCGTAAGGCGCTCGATGCCGATGTGGCGGCTGGTGTGTTTCCGAAGGGGTATAATGAACTGGACTATCCTGACCTGTTCGTCTTTGACCAGACGGCCGACTACGACTGGCAGGAGCAGTTGCTTGGCAAGACTGCGTGGGGCACTGATGCGCAGGTGCGCGTGTCAGGTGGCAATGAGAACACCAGTTTTATGCTGAGCGGAGCGTATTATGACTCAGAGACCGTGTCTATAGGCGATGATGACTACAAACGCTACACTGGACGTGCAAACATACAGCACCATACGAGAAACAACCGTTTCCGCGTAGAGGCTGGACTGTCGCTTTCAAGGATAGAGATGGAGTCAGATGTAGCGTCAAGTGGCTATAGCGTAGTCAATACGGCGCCTAACACTCCTATATTCGATGAGCAGGGACGTCCTTATTACATACCTGACTATACGGGATGGGACTCGCCGGCCAACTTCACTGCCTATGATGGTTCTAACAAGGTTACGAGCGTGGTGTTTAATACTACGGCGAGCTATAACATCTGGCGTGGACTGACTGCGAAGGTGGCATTAGGCTATGAGCACAGCAGTTCTAACCAAATAGCGAAGTATGGCCGCTATTACTATAACCCGTACGATGTCACGTCTTATAACCAGGCTCGCTACTATACGCTGAACACCTCGGTGCTTAACGTGGAACCTCAGTTGACTTATACTACTCCCTTGTTTGGCGGTGACGCAACGATACTCGCCGGCATGACGTTCCAGAGTGCGGAGGACAAGGCTCTGTGTATATATGGCCAGAGATACCCAGGAGATATATTCCTCGATAATGCGGCGTCTGCGTCGGTTGTAAGCAGCCATACCAATCCTACGAATCAGTCAAAGCTTGCATCGTTCTTTACGCGTTTGTCTTACGACTGGAAAGATCGTTACTTGTTCAATGCCGTTCTGCGTTACGACGGTTCTTCACGATTTGGCGAAGACCATCGTTTCGGTACCTTCTTCTCTCTTGGTGGCGGTTGGGTGTTCTCTCATGAGAATTTCTTCAAGGAGAGCAGTCTGAGCAAGTGGTGGAGTTTTGGTAAACTGCGTATGAGCTATGGTAAGACGGGTAATGACAACCTGAAGGATTATGAGTATCTTACGAAGTACACTACCTCGTCCAAACCTTACGAAGGTGAGGTTGGCATTACGCCAAGCAATCTTTCGAACGAGAACCTGCATTGGGAGACCACCTATAAGTTTGATATGGGACTTGAACTGGGATTCTGGCGAGACAGGTTGCTGCTCAACATGTCTTACTATGACTACCGTACCAAAGAAAGCCTGTGGAACCAGAAACTGCCTTCACAGTCGGGCTTCAGCACTATATTCGCAAATATCAATGCAGAGGTGCAGAACAAAGGATTTGAGCTTGAGATAAACTCGCGTAACATAGAGAAGAAGGATTTCTCGTGGTCAACGTCGTTCAACATTTCGTTCCCCGTGAACAAGCTTCTGAAGTATGAGGGTCTGGAATCGTCATCTTATTACAATACCTACGTGATAGGTGAGAGCCTTAACCTCGTGCGTTGCTACAAGTACCTTGGAGTGGATCCGGAAACAGGATGTGCAGTGGTGGAAGATGTGAATGGCGACAACAGGATAACATCGGCGGCAGACTATCAGGTGCTTGGCAAGACTGATCCGGATTTTTATGGTGGTCTTACCAATACATTCAAGTATAAAGACTTCTCGCTCGAGTTCCTGCTCTATTTCCGTAAAAAACCTATGCAGACAGGTTATTTCTGGCGTTTCTACGACAGTATTGGCGGCACGGGCAACGTTACTCGCGAAATGGCAAACAACTACTGGAAAGGTCCGGGCGATACCACGGCTAAATATCCGGGTCTTACAACTACTCGAAACAGTGACATAGGCTATTCGTATTTTTATTACCTCAGCTATTCAGACATGGCATACAGCAACGGCTCTTACCTTAAGTTGCAGAACCTGAAACTGGGCTATAATCTGCCTAAGAGCATAACGAAGAAACTTGGCATGAGCGCGCTGCAACTATATGTTCAGGGCCGCAACCTGTTTACCATTACAAACTATGACAGCTATGATCCGGAGACGGGCGATGCGTCTATGCCGCAGCTGCGACAGTTCACCTTCGGACTCAATGCAACCTTTTAAGCATACCACATTATTTATATAGAATAAAACAAAAGACAATGGATATAAAGAAATATTTTTACGTAATAGCTTCGGTTCTCTCACTTACGTCGTGTGAGGACATGGTTGAGATTGACCCTCCTACAGATTCCCTCTCGGTCGATGCCGTTTACAACTCTGCGGAGGGAATGGAGACGGCTTTGGTGGGACTCTACACAGGAACGATACACAACAACGTGTACTATTATCAGGTGCCTACACTATACTACAGTTGGATAAGCGATGACATGACCTACTATCGCGTGCAGAACTATGCCGAATGGATTCAGAACCAATATGTGCCTAAGACATCGTATATCGGCACTATGTGGACGCAGTTGTATAAGAATGTGTATCAGAACAACGACTTCATACTCCATGTGCAGGGCAACTCGCTACTGTCGGAAGAAAAGCAGAAGGAGTACATCGGGCAGTCGCTGTGGTTCCGTGCTTTCGATTACTTCTGGCTTGTCAACTCGTGGGGTGATGTGCCGCTGGTGCTGACCAACAAGTATGCAGTCAGCAGCACCTTGCCGAGAGAGAATGCTGATGTGGTGTGGGAGCAAATCATTTCAGACCTGAAGACTTCTGCCGAGTATCTTGCTGCAACAATGCCTGACGGAAGGAAGACGCGCGTCACGGCAGAGGCTTCGCTGGCTTTGCTTGCAAGGGCATACCTCTATACGGAACAGTGGGAGAAGGCGGCAGAGACGGCTTCGCTCCTCATACCTGTCAGCGACGGAGGCAGCGGCACCAAGTTCAGCCTTGAAGACGTAGATAACGTGTTTCGTGCGAGCAGCAAGGAGGCTATTTTTCATGCAGATATGGCGGGATTCAGCGGCACAGGCACATATATGGGCTACACGCGTGATGGCATCTTGATCATACCTTATAATTCATACGTGTATTATCCACTTACCGACGACCTCGTGGCATGTATGCAGGAGGAACCTGCCGACAAGCGTAACTTGTGGATGGGATGCATGAAGACAGCAAGGGGCTATGATGAGTATTATGTGTATAAATACAAAAACAACAGTACTCCGAATGCGGCAAGCGAATATGAGAACTTTGTTTTCCTGAGATTGGCGGAGCAGTACCTTATACGTGCGGAGGCAAACGCGCATTTGGGCAACCTTGCGGAGGCTGCTGCTGATATCAACAAGATACGTCTGCGTGCAGGTTTGGAGGAGTTGCAGGATGGCTTGTCTGCCGCCGAACTGCTCTCGGAGATTGAACTACAGCGCCGTAAGGAGTTCTTTTGTGAGCAGGGGCATCGGTGGTTCGATCTGAAGCGTACGGGGCGCATAGACGATGTACTCGGTGCAGCGGACTGGAAAAAGTGGTCGCCAGAGAAGGCCTTGTTCCCTATACCTTACACTGAGATGGAGAGTAACCGGAATCTTGTCCAGAATCCTGGCTATGAAAACTAAAAATGTGTATTAAGGTGAGGTGTATTTGCGAACGAATGGAACCATGGTTCGGGATGCAAAATAGAGAGGAAAAAAGGTTCCTAAGTGCATAGCTTACGATGTTTTTTGACGTAAAATGTCATAATTTGGCAGTTTTTACGCTCTTATTTCATTGTTTTTGCCTTGTAATTTGATAGCTTTCGTGGTGTAAAAGCTATCAAATTACAAGGTAAAAGCTATCAAATTACATGCTTGGAGATATGCAACGAAAAGCAAGTATTGCGTAATACTTTGTATTACAGGATTTTAGAAGATGTTTTGGATTTTGCCGTTTTTCGGACAAAAAATTGGTTTCGTGATTTTGAAGGGCAGGAAATGCGATTTAAATACGATTGTGTCGTTGCTTTTCTTGTTTTTTTTGTGAACTTTTTTAAGGGTGGACGTTTTTTTGTCTTTCGTGCCATTTGCGTGCGACTTTTCTAAGTTGCTGTTAAGAAAAAAGTTGCGAAAAAATTTGCGGGAATGAAAAAAAAGTTGTAACTTTGCAGTGCAAAAAGGTGAGATTGCGCTGGCTTTATGCTATCAACTTACTGAAATTGAGCGCCTTAGGTCTTCGGGAAGGGAGGTCCTTTTGGTGGTCTTATTTTGCGTGTATATGCAGAAGAGAGCATAAAAAGAAGTAAAAAACAAGTCGCGAGACAAATAAAAAGTACACATATTTTTAAATAAAAACAGAAATGCCAGGATTAATTGGAAGAAAAATCGGAATGACATCCGTTTTCAGTGCCGACGGTAAGAATACACCGTGCACTGTTATCGAAGCTGGTCCTTGTGTCGTAACTCAGGTGAAGACCGTCGAGAAAGACGGTTACGGAGCTCTGCAGCTTGGCTATGGCGAAGCAAAGGAGAAGCGTACCTCAGCGCCTATGAAGGGGGTCTTCAAGAAGGCAGGCACAACACCAAAGCAGCACTTGGCCGAGTTCAAGTTTGACGAGGAGCACAACCTCGGTGACACCATCACAGTTGACGGACTGTTCGCAGAGAACGACTTCGTTGACGTAGTAGGTACCTCTAAGGGTAAGGGTTTCCAGGGCGTTGTGAAGCGTCATGGTTTCGGTGGTGTAGGCCAGTCAACACACGGTCAGGACGACCGTCTGCGTAAGCCAGGTTCAATAGGTGCCTGCTCATACCCTGCGAAGGTGTTCAAGGGCATGCGCATGGGTGGACACATGGGTAACGAGCGTGTTACAACCCAGAACCTCAAAGTGTTAAAGGTTATCCCAGAGCAGAATCTCATCATCGTGAAGGGTTCTGTGGCAGGATACAATGGTTCAACCGTTTTAATTAAGAAGTAAAGAGAAATGGAAGTAAGTGTATTGAATATACAGGGTCAGGAGACCGGACGTAAGGTCACACTGAATGATGCCATCTATGCCATCGAGCCAAACGACCATGTCCTTTACCTCGATGTTAAGCAGTATCTCGGCAATCAGCGCCAGGGCACAGCCAAGGCTAAGGAGCGCAGCGAGATGTCAGGTTCAACACGTAAGCTCGGACGCCAGAAGGGCGGCGGCGGCGCACGTCGCGGTGATATCAACTCACCAGTGCTCGTAGGCGGTGC
>Ga0310691_10008967_pt1 | contig 10225 bp, 9 predicted proteins | sample 176DNAGHGlowgp2_FD_203887 | JGI IMG/M metagenome (GOLD analysis project Ga0310691, IMG submission 203887) | Sheep rumen microbial communities from Palmerston North, Manawatu-Wanganui, New Zealand - 1766 DNA GHGlow gp2 (v2) (version 2) | ecosystem: Host-associated > Mammals > Digestive system >...
GCTGGTGATGGTTTTTGGATGAGTGACAAAGGTTATCTGTCAACATGGGGCAATAGCAATTCACGTATTGGTGTAGGTTATTTGGCCAATGGACAGTTCCAACTCTTCCAATACCCTGGAAGAATGAAACTTGGTGACGAATGGACTTCCAAGTTTGCTCTCGTGAACGACGGTAAGTATATTACTGTGACACTCAATATAAAGTTTGTGGAAACAGTAGTTAAAAAAACAGTTGTAGGCGAAGAGACTGTTTATGTCAAGGGTGGCGACGAGACAGTAATAGACTTCTCAGCTATGCTTGAAGCTACAGGTATGGCAATCGATGACATGAACGACTTCCAAGTCCTCACTGCCAAGGATGCTACTGGCGAATGGATTACACCGGTTGACCCCTATAACGGAGTGAACTTCAAGGGTGGTGTTGCCATTGACGATACTGGCTTTGAGCAGTCCGTCAGCATCAATGTAGATACTGAAACGACATCTACTATAGAAGTGGTTCTGGGAGACGGCTACACTCTCAGCGGTAGCGTAAATCTGGACATCGCAATCCTATACGACAGTAAGATGTACATCTACCACCTCGTTGTCTGCGACGCAGAGACTTGGGCTAGCGTAGAGGCTAGTGTAGGCGGCATTAAGGCTGATACAGTTGCTAAGGCCATCTACAACGTGGCAGGCCAGCGTGTGAACAAGACAGTCAAGGGTCTCTACATCGTTGGAAACCGCAAGGTTGCCGTGAAGTAAGACATATTCCTACTAATGTATAAATAACGGGGGCTGTGTCCATAAATCAAGGATACAGCCTCCGTGCTCGCAAAAGAGTTTAACTGTGGAATTAAAAAACGAATATTTGCGCTCTGTGGTGGATAAAGCCTATGAATACGGCTTTACCACCGACGTTGAGACCGAGGTGATAGACCGCGGCCTCACGGAAGAGACTGTGCGCTTGATTTCAGAGAAGAAAGGTGAACCTGAGTGGTTGCTTGACTTCCGTCTAAAAGCCTTCCGCCACTGGCAGACACTGGAACAGCCGGAGTGGGGGCATCTTACTATGCCGCCAATCGATTATCAGGATATATCCTATTATGCCGACCCGACTGCCAGCAAGAAACAAGGGCCGAAGAGTCTCGATGACATAGACCCTGAGTTGATGAAGACTTTCGACAAGCTCGGTATTCCTCTTGAAGAGCGACTCGCTTTGAGTGGAACTGCTGTTGATGCTGTTATGGACTCGGTGTCTGTGAAGACAACATTCAGGGAACATCTGGCAGAGAAAGGAATAATATTCTGTTCCATAAGCGAGGCGGTGAAAGAGCACCCTGATTTGGTTCAGAAGTATCTTGGAAGCGTAGTGCCTTACCGGGACAACTTCTTTGCCGCCCTTAATTCCGCAGTATTTTCAGATGGCTCTTTCGTCTATATTCCCAAAGGGGTGCGTTGCCCTATGGAACTGAGCACTTATTTCCGCATAAATGCAAAGGGAACAGGCCAGTTCGAGCGTACACTTATCGTGGCTGACGAAGATGCTTACGTCAGTTATCTTGAAGGCTGTACCGCCCCGATGCGTGACGAAAACCAGTTGCATGCTGCAATTGTGGAAATCGTGGTTGAAAACCGGGCTGAAGTGAAGTACAGCACGGTTCAGAACTGGTATCCAGGTGATAAAGACGGTAAGGGTGGTGTGCTGAATCTGGTGACTAAACGCGGGCTGTTGCGTGGTGAGAGCAGCAAACTCTCATGGACTCAGGTGGAGACTGGCTCGGCCATAACTTGGAAATACCCTTCGTGTGTGTTGCAGGGAGACGGCTCGCAGGCAGAGTTCTACAGCGTGGCCGTGACGAACAACTTCCAACAGGCAGACACAGGCACTAAGATGATTCATCTGGGTAAGAACACCCGTTCGACAATAATATCCAAAGGTATAAGCGCGGGTCGAAGCCAGAATTCCTATCGTGGTCTGGTGCGAGTGGCCCCTGGAGCAGACGGAGCCCGCAACTATTCCAGCTGTGACAGTCTCCTTCTGAGCAGCACTTGCGGCGCTCACACTTTTCCCTATATGGACATACAGAACCCGTCGGCTGTGGTGGAACATGAGGCAACCACTTCCAAAATAAGCGAAGATCAGCTCTTCTACTGTCAGCAGCGCGGTATATCTCAAGAGGAAGCTATCGGCGTAATAGTCAACGGCTACGCCCGCGATGTTCTCCGCAAGCTCCCTATGGAGTTTGCTGTTGAGGCTCAGAAGCTATTGAGTGTGTCCCTTGAGGGTACAGTCGGCTAACTTTTACATTCTACATTTTACATTATATATTCTACATTATACTTACGATGGCAGACATTTTTATTTCGTGTGCAAACAACGACTTGAACGAGGTCCAACAGATCAAATATGAGATAGATGACTATCTGGGTACAAACTGTTCGATAAACAACAACAGCAGTCGCAGTGGGCAATTGCCAGCAAGTGTCCAAGAGGCTATCGACCGTGCCGGAGTCTTTGTCTTTATTCTTAGCGGAAGCTCTCTGAATGACCAGAAGACAATCGACGAGATTACATACGCTCAGTTCCGCGGGAAGCGCATCGTTGTAATCTCTTTGGAGGGGACGGCGATGCCAGATGACTTCATTGACCGCTTTGGCTATCGCAGCCCGATAGATTATGCCATCGATTTGCAGAGAACGAAATTCCTGCGTAACCTCAGGGCGTGGCTCGGAGTAACCAGTGCCGCTTTGACTCCTCCTCCCCGAGGTGCACGTCCTGCAGCCCGTCCCGCTTCAACATCTCAGGGCAGACCAACATCCACTCCAACCTCGACGCCATCTTCATCGTCTTCTCCCAAAACGGGAGCTGGCGGAAAGTTCGGTTCTGACGCTCTGATGAAAGCTATGGCCCGGTTGAAGGGGACAACACCTCCTCCGGCCTCAACATCATCTGCTTCGACCTCCAGCTCTTCGAGAGTTCAGACTACTACGTGGGTTCCGGATGTAGAGATTTCTGATGAAGAGATGCGTTCATATTCTGCAGAGCAGCTATACGACCTCGGATACGACTATTACAACGGTTCCGGAGGCCGTAAGCAAGACTACGTTCAGGCTGTGAGATTCTACACAGCCGCAGCACGTCTGGGACACGCCAGCGCAGCCTGCAATCTGGGTCTTTGCTACGACCTTGGTTTGGGTGTCGCTGTGGATAAGCAGGAGGCGATTGTTCTCTATCGTCAGGGTGCCAACGGCGGTTCGGCTAATGCCGCATGTAACCTCGGCTGGTTATATGAGTCAGGCGACGGTATTCCCAAAGATTATGCCGAAGCAGTACGCTATTACCAGATGGCAGCCGATAAGGGTCTGGCTCGCGCTCAATGTAATCTGGCTTACATGTACGACTGCGGGATGGGAGTTGCTCAGGATTATTCCAAGGCCCTTTACTGGTATCGTAAAGCAGCCGACCAGGATTACGGACGTGCGATGTGCAACATCGGCTGGTGTTATGAGTCAGGCCATGGTGTCACCAAGGACTTGGCTGAGGCAAACAAATGGTATCGTAAGGCAGCCGATAACGGTAGTGCGCAGGGTATGAATAACCTCGCTTATAATATGGAAAACGGTATCGGATGTCCACGAGACCTTGAAGGTGCTGTAGCCCTTTACCGCAAGGCAGCAGATTTGGGACATGACGGTGCCAAGAAAGCATTGAATCGTCTTGGAAGATAAAATGACGATTCAATGTAAAATGTAGAATGTAAAATTAAGCTGCGCGCAGCCCAAATCGTAAATTGTAAATCGTCAAATCGTCAAATCCATGAGGTGGTGGGTTTATGTCATAATATTCATAGTCACTCAGCTGATAGGTGGTGGCATTAGCGTGATAGCTGGTTTTCTGGGTATGGCTACTCAGTTTTTGCTTGTCTCCAGCCTGCTTGTTGCTAACATCTTGGCTATCGTGATGGCGTTGTTGATGCGTCCAGCCGGACTCACCTGGCAACGGACTGTTGAGGGGTGGACTCTGCCAGAACGCCGCCATTATACCATGAAAGCAATGCTTATGGCCCCGCCAGCCATTTTCCTTGTGAATATTATTGGAGAGTGGATGCCCACTCCGCCGGACTTTGTAGGCAGTCAGACATTGTTTGCTATCATGCACAGCAGCTTAGGCATAATAACCGTATGTCTGTTGGGCCCGATAGCTGAAGAAATGCTCTTCCGCGCTGGAGTAATGGGGCGTAAAATGCAAGAATCGGAGGGCTTTTTCCCAGGCTCGCGCCGGCTTATTGTCCTCTCAGCCCTGCTTTTCTCCTTGGTTCACATGAATCCGATACAGATGCCAGGGGCCTTTTTTCTTGGTCTATTGCTCGGATGGGCTTACTTAGGCAGCCGGTCGCTTTTGGCTCCGTGTGCTATACATATATTTAATAATAGTTTAGCGGTGGTGATTGCTCTTATCTATAATAACCCGGATGTGACCCTCACCGAGCTGTTAGGGAGTAAAACAACAGTGGCTATCACTGTTGCGATAGCCACTTTCTGGTTGTTTGCCTGTTTCTATTTGCCTCTCTTGCCTCCACCGCCGAAGAATTTGCGGCGAGACTCCTGACGTGCGGCGCGGTTGCCACCTTTCGGACGGAAGTCGTGTGAACGGCCACCGAAATCGTCTCCTTTACGGAAATCCTTGCCGAACGGCTTGTGACCACCTTGACGGCGCTCGCGGAATCCTCCGTCTTCGCCGTCGTCATCGCGGCGGAAACGGCGTGGTCCTCCTTCATCGTCACGGCGGAAACGACGGAAATCGCCATCACCCTCGCGACGTGAGAACTTATTGAAGCGGTGGCGCTCGTCATCCTCTTCATGGAAACGGCGTGGACGCGGCGTTTCTTCACTTCCCTCTTCATCATCGAAACGACGTTTGAATTCGCGCTTCTGTTTGAAGCGGTGCTTATCAGCCATCTGGCGGCGCTCTTCGTCTGTTTTAACGGCTCCGCCGGCAGCGCGATGTTCATCCAGACGCCCGGAGAACAGAACATATTTGCGCAGCTCACATTCCAAAGAACCGTTGTACAACGGAGTCTTCAATGAGGGTTTCAGACCGATTTCATCGAAACACTCCTCACGGTAGCTCAACACCCACGCTTCACCGCCGGCGAACTCATGTTTCAACGTTGTACCAATCATCTTGTAGAGACCAAGCAGGTCGGGACTGGAAATGCGCTCGCCGTACGGAGGATTCATCACCATGATAGCCTGTCCGAATGGTTTCTTGAAGTCCTTGAAGTCCTGCATTTCTACGGTGATATACTTGTTGAGACCTGCAGCGCGGACATTGCGTAGTGCTATGCCAACGGCTTTTGCATCGACATCGCGGGCGTAGATGTGGTGGTTGAATTCGCGGTCCTGACTGTCATCGTCAAAGATGCTCTCGAAAAGCTCCTTGTCGAAGTCGGGCCATTTCTCGAAAGCAAACTCTTTGCGGAAGACGCCTGGCATAATCCCGCAGGCAATCATTGCAGCTTCGATGGCGAAAGTGCCGCTGCCGCACATCGGATCGATGAAATCACATTCTCCGTGCCACCCTGTCATCATAATTATACCCGCTGCCAACACCTCATTGAGTGGCGCGGCAACTGTTTCCTGACGATAGCCACGACGATGGAGACTCTCTCCGCTGCTGTCCAAGGCAAGAGTGGCGTCATCCTCTGATATATGTATATGCAGCTGTATGTCTGGGTTAGCCACACTTACGTTCGGCCTGTTGCCTGTGCGCTCGCGGAATTGGTCTGCGATGGCATCCTTTACTTTATATGCAACAAACTTGGAGTGATTGAATTCTTCAGAGAATACCACGCTATCCACAGCGAAAGTGGTCTGAGGAGTCAGGTATTCAGACCAGTCTATAGCCTTCACAGCTTCATAGACATCGTCTGCGCTGCGAGCCTTGAAACGCTTTATGGGTTTCAAGATACGGATAGCTGTGCGCAGACAGAAGTTGGCTCTGTACATCATCTCCTTGTCACCAGTAAAAGTAACCATTCGGCGCCCTATCTGGATGTCATCAGCCCCCAGTTCTGTCAGTTCTTTAGCCAACAGCGGCTCAAGCCCCTGGAATGTTTTTGCAATTAGTTCGTTCTTCATATTTATTTATTCTATCTTCATTAAACTTTAAACCTTAAACTTATTCTGCAGGATTCTTGCACCTGGTGCTACATCCTCAGTAACCCAGATGTTACCGCCAATTATCGCATTGTTGCCAATACGGATGCGGCCCAAGATGGTGCTGTTTGCATATACAATTACATTGTCGCCGAGAATCGGATGACGAGGAATTCCCTTTATCGGATTACCGTCATCATCCACTGGGAAGCTCTTTGCACCGAGCGTTACACCCTGATAGAGCTTCACGTTATTACCTATTATACATGTGGCACCAATCACAACACCCGTGCCGTGATCTATAGTGAAATGATGGCCAATGGTGGCTCCCGGGTGGATGTCTATACCAGTCTCCGAATGAGCCATTTCTGTTATTATACGCGGGATAAGAGGCACACCGAGCAGCAGGAGCTCATGAGCTAAGCGGTAGTTCGTGATTGCTTTTATCACAGGATAGCAAGAGATGACTTCTTCGTAATTCTCCGCTGCAGGGTCACCCAGATAGGCGGCTTCGACGTCTGTGGCCAGTGTCTGACGCAGTGCTGGCAGTTTATTTATGAAGGCGCGGGCCAGTTCGCTTGTTTTCTTCTTGCGTTTGTCCTGTGCTGAGGCAATCGTCTCTCCGTAAGCCTCAGCCTCTCCCCAGCCCGTTGCAAAACAAAGCCCGGCTTGTATTTGTTCACACAGTATGCCGTAGAGCTTCTCAAGTGCTACACCTATGTGAAAAATCAGATTCTGGTTATTTACATTGCTCTTTCCATAATAACCCGGAAAGAGTATGCTGCGGCATAGATCCATCGCCTCGGCCAGAGCTGTCTGGGAGGGTAGGGGATCACCATCGCGGTGTTCGTGGAAGAGCCCGCATAGTGACTCTGGGCTTGACAGTTCGTTTGCGATGATGTTCAGCAGGGTTTGTGAAGAGGGTGACACGGCGTTATTGAATTATTAAATTAAAAAGTAAAAATTAAAAAGTAAAAGGGAAAGTTAAATGCTAAAGTAATAGTGAGACGCCCCATCCGATGAGGAAACTGGCAGCGTTACAGATTAGGCTGTTCATTGCAGCCCGTTTTATATCTTTTATAAACCAATAGTACCAAAGAGCTTCGACAATGAAAACAAGAATCTCACCAATCACGATATTCTTCGTATAATAGCTAAAATGAATAATACTCAGGTTGACTGCAATGTTGGTGATCAGATTTATCACGATTGACGAGTATCGGACGCGCTTGTCTGGCTCCCGCAACAGCACAAGCACCACATATTCGATGATGATAGTGGGAATAGTGGCTGTAATCAGAATGCCAGAAAGCAGATATATGATATTCAGAGCGTCCATATTTCTCGTTTATAGTAAAGCCAATAGGTAAGGTGGGATTAGTGCCGCAGCAAGCAGCCCGAAGGCCAGTCCCTCGCGCCCTGGCAGAAGTCGGTTGGCAAGGTACAGCGTTATCGGCATTGTGCAGTTAATGGCAAAGATACCGATTATGGCGGCTGCGTTTAGTGCTCCTTCTGTTTTCAGAATAGAGCATATGATTACAGCAAGAACCAACATAATTGCGGCAGGCACCCAGCCTATCCATCGCGAGATGAAGCCTCCGGCTATCTTCCCGAGCATTGTTATTGTTGCTATAGTCAAAACTATAGTATTAGACCTTTCAATACCTGTGGTGAACACATCTCCGATATATGACCTGAACATCACGAATGCGATAATCAGTAGCAGGAAGAAGAGAGTTATAGGGGTTATGGGGGTTATGGGGTTAATGGGGTTAATGGGCTTTATGGGGTTAATGGGCCTTATGGGGCTTATGGGGCTTATTGTAGTGTATGCCACCCAAATAGCAACTATCATCGCAGAGAGCAGACCCCATGAGCAAGCCACGAAACCGATGGCTAACCCCATCGCTCCTGTTGAGACAAATATGCCGAGAGCGCGGATGTCGTTCTTTGTTTGAATCGCAACCAACCGTCCTCCCCACACATGGAACAGCGAGTTTCCGATACCGAGCAGAGTTGCCACAGAAGCAAGCGTCCATAGGGTAGGGGAGCAGACCCCAGTCTTTGCTATAATGGCAGTCCCTACGACAGCCGTTGAGAGCAATATGGCTGATGAGAGCAAAACAGTCTTCTGCCTTTTTATTTTGTCTGCCATAAAGCCTGTGAGAGGTTGTGTCAGAAAAGCCAGCACATTATAGATAATAAAAACACTGAGGATATTCGCACCGCAGTTTGAGGCCAAAAGATACAAGGCGCAAGCACATGTTCCATCTACGAGCAGATGAAGTACAGAACAAATGAGAACAGAACGATGCGTTAGATTCATAAAATCGCGGCAAAAGTACGTCTTTCCCTTCAAACCACAAAGCAAACAAGCACTTTTCTACAAAATTAGTGCGATTATCTATCTTAAAGATAGTCTTCCAGCTCATCCATGGTGTAACCGCGTGACAGAGCGAAGCGAATCAGTTTAGCGCGACGGGTGCGGGGATCCTCATCTTTCAGCGACCGGGCCTTGGCCTCTATGACTGATTTCATTTTCTGGAGATATTCTTCTCTGGCAGAGTCTTCGTCCATCTCTTCAGCTATGGCGGCTGCAATATCTTCAGCGGGGAGCCCTTTTTGCCGCAATCCCATCTCGATTTTCACGCGCCCCCAGTGGGCAAACCGCATCTTATCCCTCACAAAAGCGTGGCAGAAGCGCTCTTTAGAGAGGAACCCCTCGTCATAAAGACGGTCTATGATGCGGTCTGCATCCGCATCGGGTAGTCCGCCGCGACGCATCTTCTCGCGCAGATCCTTTTCGCAGTATTCGGCGGAAGAACACAGCGCCGCCATTCGTGGCAGCGCTGTCTCAAATGTCATGGGTTGTCTCAAGGTGTTTAGTAGCTAACTTTCGGTTCCAGTTCCTTGGCCTGGTCAATCATCTTCTGTACTTCCTTGACAGAAGGTACGCGATTTACCAAGTTCTTCTGTGCGTTCACCTCTTCGAGCTTCGGCACCAGATTCTCTGCCACGCGATGGCGGAACTCCTTAACGGTATCTACGCCGGCAGCCTCAAGCAACTCTGCAAACTGAGGGCCAACTCCGCTGATGCGGAACAGGTCTGCATGGTTTGTCCAGCGCAGAATCAGTTTCTCGCTAATCTCTGTAGCTTCGGCCAATTCCTTGCGGCCCTTGGGAGCAGCGCATTTCTCCAACAGGTCTTCAACCTTCTTGATTCCGGCAGCTGTCAGTTTCTCAGCATAGACTTCACCTACGCCCTCGATGTCAATAATCTTGTAGCTCATTTCATTTAGATTTTAAAGTTAGTAGTAAAAAGGTTTTAGAAATACGGTGGCAAATTTACGAATTATTCTTTATTTGCAAGCATTTCTCAGTAAAATATTTGCAGGAGGACGTCCTGCGCGCAGTTCTGAGGCCATAAAATCCATGTCCGGTGCTACATGTGCAAAGAATTTGCGGTATCCAGCACACAGGCAGTTGAGGCCTGTTTTGCCGTCGGCTGTGGTAGCTGTTCTCAGGCGCGGACATTCTCCGTGACAGGCAAAGAGCCACTCGCACAGCTGGCATTGCTCGGGCAATGCTGAGTCCTTATCCATACCGAACTGTCGTTGGCGCTCACTGTATAGCAGCGATGTCAGCGTGTCGCCATTCATGATATTTCCCAACCGATGAGCCTCGTCAACGAAGTGGTCGCACATATAAACGTCTCCGTTTGATTCTATCACGGCGGCGTGACCGCAAGTCTTGGCCATAGAGCAGACTCCCGGCGCTTCGCCCACCCAGTTGGCAAGCGTGGCGTCGAAGAGCTGAACAAACACGCGACCAACATCGCTGCGCACCCACTCGTCATAGACAGCACACAGGAACTCACCCCACGCATCTGCATCTAACTCCTCGCCTACAGGCGTAAACTGCAGGTATTCGCAGCGGAGGTTGTCGCGGAAGAAGCGGTAGAACTCCAGCGGGTAACGCACATTCACACGGTTCACGGTTGCCATCGCATTCCACTCCACACGGTATTTGTCCAGCATCTGTACGGCTCGCATCACGCGGTCAAAAGATGAGGCTCCGCTTC
>Ga0310691_10008968_pt1 | contig 10224 bp, 13 predicted proteins | sample 176DNAGHGlowgp2_FD_203887 | JGI IMG/M metagenome (GOLD analysis project Ga0310691, IMG submission 203887) | Sheep rumen microbial communities from Palmerston North, Manawatu-Wanganui, New Zealand - 1766 DNA GHGlow gp2 (v2) (version 2) | ecosystem: Host-associated > Mammals > Digestive system >...
TTGGGAATTTGCCGACCCCGTAACCATGCCGGCGTTCACCGATGCGGATGTTTTCTTATCGTCACCGTTCGAACTTAAGTTAAAAGCCTTTGCTGACGACAAATTTGCCGGCCTTCATGGCAAGGACCTTGATGAGGCAATGAAAAACGAAATCCGCAAGAAACTGACCGCCGCAGCCGACCCAATGACGCGACAGGGAACAACCCCGAGAATATATCGAGACCTTATTGCTTCATTGATGGACCTTACAAGCGGCTCGGGTGACAAGGGAACACCGTTTGTATTCATACAGGGATATTTTAACAATTATTCAACAGAGTAAAATATGAGCAATACCGTTATCTTGATTATTTTAATTGCGTTGGTTATTATAGCATTGGTCTTACCTGAAATATTGGTAAAGTTACGCGACGCTGAAATTGAGAAGAAAAAAGAACAAGCCAGGAAAGAACAAGCCAAGGAAGAACACCTTTCGCTCGATGAATTCAAAAAAAGGCTTTTTGAACTTTATAAAGAAAAGTTCGCTATTAAAGATGGCAATTCTTATATGTTAGACCCAACGGAAATGAATAAGTTAGAGGCCTTTTACGACAATGGCGTGATGATAAAAGCCCTTAAGGACCAATACCCAGAATATGCGGGAGAATATGATGATGACGAACTTTGCGAAAAAGCAAGGCTCAAATATGGAGAAGACCTTAGAAATCTAATGAGCGATTAACATGAAAAGAGCAGCAAGTCCAAGACGCGAAGCCAATGAGCGCAACACATGGATAATCAACGAATATCTTGACAAACATGTCTATACGCAAGAAAACGGGTTTTCGCATCTTGAAAGAGTAATGGACCGCACAAGGCAGGTTAAAGGAATAGATGTTATTCTCACGCACAATGGGCGGGAATATGTGGCTGACGAGAAAGCGGCAAGCGATTACATCAATCGTGACCGTCAACTCGCAACCTTTTCCCTCGAATTGGCTTTCGTCAACAGGGACAACGAGATAATGGACGGGTGGTTTCTCCGTGATGACCTTGATAACGACTCCTATGTGTTCGTTTGGATTGACACAGCTGATATGCACCCCATTTCGGAAGATAAACCCGATATCATGGTTCTTGACGGCGTTGACGCCATTCGTACGGGCGATATTGCCATTATAACGAAAAAAGCCATACATGATTACCTTGAGTCGATAGGATGGACCCCCGACCGTCTCCGCGCCAAATGCGACAAAATTATTGAATCCAATGGAGAAGAACCTATGGGCAATGTGTGGCGGAATGGTTGCAAATTCAGTTATTCAACGCACCTTGTAGAACAGCCGGTGAATGTACTGATTCCGAGGACGGAGATAATTGCCAGAGCTGATTTTCATAAGACAATAAGAAGTGAATAAAGTAACTATCATACATTCCAACAACAAACGTCGGGACGAAATAGCGCGAAATGTTGCGGAAAAAATGGATATTAATTATATTGATATCCAAGATTATGTGCTGCGTGGTTGTGTCTTGCACGGCGACCTTGACGAGATGAATCGGGAAGAATTTTACGAGCGTTACGGCAGCGACACCTACGATTTTCTTGAGCATCTTGCATACACAGCGTATACGAATCTGAAGGAGCCATTTATTATCACGATTGATAACCCTCATAATCAGATACATATACCGCGGCTCAAGGGTACGATTTCAGTTCATGTGAATGCTGAAGGAGAGCCGCCCTTATTTTCCCTTATTGCCGACCATGTCGTGAACGACGGCGATGATGTGGTTGACGAAATTATACAATTAATAACAGCCGACGAAAGATGGAATAACGAGGAGAGATGAAAGATTCACCAACATTTAGAAAATTCACAGGAGAGAAGATACCCGATGTCAATGTCTATATTAAAGAGTATATAGAGGCCCATGGCGAGGTTGAAATACTTGTCGGCACAGATTCTCAGAATAGAGGCGATTGGACGATTTATTCTACGGTTATAGCACTTTATGACCCCGGCCACGGCGCTCACTGTATCTTTAAAAGATGGCGAGAGTCGAGGGAGCGCATACGTTCCGTAAGGCTGATGAATGAAGTATGGGCAAGCCTCGCAACGGCTGAAGACCTTACAAAGAACGGTATACAAAAGCCGAAATACATTGATATTGACATCAACCCAAGCCCGAGGTTCAAGTCAAACGAGGTGTTTAGTTCGGCGAAGGGCATGATTGAGGGTATGGGATATGAAGTACGATTCAAAACTTTTGGCCCGCTTGTCACGACAATGGCCGACTATGTGGTAAAGCATTAAAAAAAACGCGTCCATAAGGGCGCGTTTTATTAATTTACTGTAAATCCACTGACATTGGTTATATACAACTGCGGTCCTCCCACGATGGTAATACCGTAACAAGTATCGCCACTTGGAATCGATATGGTATTCGCCGAAGTAATGGTTCTTGTTCCGATTGATGTGCCTGATGTTAATGGCGCGGGCGCCCCATTGTAATACTCAAAGGCATATGTTGTTTCGTAGTTTTTGCTTGTCGGCATTTTCCTGACAATAGCGGCCACATTGACAGATATATTGGTGTATTGACCGACATTTGTGCGGCTTGATGTGTATGTGCCGAGTCTCCAATCCCCGTAAATAGAATGCGTAGTAAACCCGCTTATTGAGTCCGAGCGCCCATCTTGGGTGTAAGACATTTGCACCGACAATCCGAACTGATTGTCCTGGGTGAATGTTATATAACAATTTCTTGACGAAGTGCTTGACGCTGTATCATAAGAAAAAACATAGGTGTATGTTCCACCATAGGTGTGTTCCTCTGACGCCAAATGCATCCAACTACCCGTAATATTGCACTTGAGCGGAACATAAGTGCTCCCGTGTTTTGATATTACGGTAACCGTGGTTTCACCCGCGGCGCTCGATACGGTCCTGTTTGTCTCACCCTGCACATATATTTCGTAAGTATCATCCTGCGTCAGTACAAACTTCTGCACCGCCGCGCCTCCTTGAAGCGTGAAGGTAAGTGTGCCTTTCCTCACCGAATGATACGGAGCAAGACTGTATGTGTACCTGACAGATGTGCTGTATTTGGTAACAGTAAGCCATTGTGAATCGGAAGAAACCGACCATTCGCCGGAGGCGTCCACATTGATAGTGCTGCTTCCCGTGGTACCCAACACAGTACGCTCCAACTCGCTTATGTTGAGGTATGGGATTGTTGCCGCCGTGGGCCAAAATTGATATGGGCCATAAGACATGGAAAGGCAGTTGCCACTTCCGTAACAGACCGACAGTGCATCCGATATGTAGTTCAATCCTGCCATTAGAGTTCGATGTAGATAGTGTTATTTCTCATCACCATGCCGTATGCGGGGCTTGAACCGATACCGAGGTAAACTGCCATAGTCGAAAGTGAACTGTTGACGGCAAACCAATAGCCGACATAACATTTATCGGCATATGAATGTGTTGACTCCATTATCATTAGAAGGTCATAAGTTTTTGCATTAACCCCGAGATTGGTGTTCTTGAAATGCCAATATTTGGTTGAGCTCTCGGAGAAGGTGTAAGTAGAACTTTCAGGGATGTTTATGCCTAAATAGGCAAAAGGTGTTCCGTCGAAGCACCATCTCCCATAGACATCTTGATAAAAGAGGCTTCGTGGTTCCTTATGTGAGATTCCCGTGTCAACCCCATTGATAACCCAAGTACCCGCACTTGAAAAATTGGCCTCATTGGTGGTCCTGAACTGTATTTCGAGACCGGGAAAAACACCCCTTCGGGCCATATCGCAGGCGGGAACAGTGCCGTAGTCGTAGCCATTTATTCCGTGTCTTACTTTTTTCAAATAATCGAATGCTCCGACATTAGCATTTGTAGATATACCATATCCTTCATTCCATCCTTTTACAACATCGTAGTCAAATGTCTGTATGTAACCCTTTTCAACAACAAGCGGAGCATTATTGGACGCAAACAAATCCAAACTATCATACAAAGGCGTGTCGCCCTTAGGTATGATGGCAATTACATCCTTGTCGATGACCGTGCTGCTACTCAACCTTGCTGTGAAATAAGAACCATTGGGTGCTATTGAAGTCTTGTTGTAGTAATAATTGGAATCTTCGTCGTGCGTCTGTCCCGATGAATACATACCTGTAAGGTCGAATATTCCTTCCTCCTTACCGATTTCAAAAGCTCCGAAAATACCTTTCTTCGCCGTCATGGCCCCGTCATTGGATACATACCAAAGCGCGGTATCAGCCGAAGATGCTCCAGCCCAAAAGTTAATATTATCGCCACCTTTAGCCCCTGCGGTAACCACATTGTTACTATCTTTCAAATAAAGTTCATTGTTGGCGAGGAAATTAATTGAAGCACCGCTTTTAAGAATTAAACTATTGGCTTCAATATCTCCCTTAAAATATCCGCTGTCTGCACTGATGGAACCGCGGAAATCGCCACCGCTTGCGTGAACCGTTCCGTTAAACTCTCCTTCTGATGCGAATATCGTGCCCCTAATCCAAGCGTTATCTGCCTGAAGAAGGCCTTCTTTGCTGACAAGGAATTTTCTTATTTCGCCACCCGAAGTGCCGCTGACCATATTACCGAGAATGACACTTGCACCGGCGTCGTAAGTTACCCACGAATAACTATTTTCGCCAATTGTGGCCGTATGGATAATACCGCCGTCTTCCGTTGAGGCCGTAGTGATGTTGGTTGTCATAGCGCCGGAAAGGACACTTATCATTGTACTGACAGCTGCGGAATCCATGATGTTATTCTCTTCTGCCCATGACTGTACGCCTTCGGCTGTCACATAGCCCTGTTCACCCAAGGCTACGGCATCTATGAAACCCTGTGAAGTACAATAATCGCTTATAAGGGTGTTGATATATCCGCTTGAAGGAGTAGATGAGGTTACATAATCTTCGAACGATATGTTTCCATGATTTCTAAGAGTGATAGAATCCGCGTAAAGGTCACCTTCAAAGTATCCACTCGTTGCGCTCACTGAGCCTTGGAAATATCCGTTGACTGCGCTGACCGAACCTTTAAAATATCCATCAGTGGCCATGATAATACCTTTAATCCACGCATTGTCTGCCTGAAGGTAGCCTTCTTTTGATACCATGAAACTCCTTGTTTCTCCGCTCAGGTCGCCTTCAACCTTGCTGTCAATGATAAGGTAGTCTCCAAGGTCACGGGTTTCCCAATAAACGGGTTGCCCGTCAATGTATCCTATGTGACTATATGTTCCATCCCCATTATCAAGAACCGTCGTAGCGGCAATTATTGCGGTATTGGCTATTGTCAATGCACTATCAGCCTGTTCTTTGGCATATGTTACCAATGCGGCTGACGCCGATTCCAACGATTCCCTTGCATATGTTTCAAGTGCCGCTGACACCGCCATGGCCTTCAATTCGGCATAACTCATCATCTCGCCCGAAACTGAAGTTCCGATATTTGTAGCATAGGTTATAACATCTCCGGAAAGCCCGCTAACGGAATCTCCCATGTAAGAGAGCAATGAACCCGATACTCCGCCTATATACTCCTCAAGGGTCTTGTCTTCTTGTGTCCCAAGTTTAAGAGAACTTGCAACGACATCACCGCGGAAGTAACCATTATCCGCACTGACTGAACCCTTGAAATAGCCGTCGGTTGCCATTATGACACCCTTAATCCACGCATTGTCTGCCTGCAGGAAACCTTGTTTGTCTACGATAAATTTTCTTGTGACCCCACTAGAAGTACCCGACACTTGCGTATCTATCAAGATATAATCCCCAAGGTTTTTAGTTTCCCATGTATAAGGTTCTCCGTCGATATATCCAATATGGGTATATGTTCCATCGCCATTATCTATAACCCTCGACGCCGCCGCTATTGCCGTATTGGCAATCGTCAACGCACTATCCGCCTGCTCCTTAGCATAATCGGCAAGGGCACCCGATGCTGATGCCACCGTAGTATCAATATAGGTGTTGAGTGCTGCAGATATTGCCGCGGCTTTTACTTCAGTATAAGTCATAAGAGAGCCTGACAGGCCACTTACTATTGTATAAACATAACCGCTAAGGCCTGATGTTGACCCTGTTATAATATCGCCAACATAATCCTCGATGCTTTTGCCCCCTTCTCCACCTATCTTAAGGGAAGTGGCAACGACATCACCTTTAAAATAGCCATTATCAGCACTGACTGAACCCCTAAAATAGCCGGAATCGGCACTGACTGAACCTTTGAAATAACCATCAGTAGCCATTATAATACCTTTAACCCATGCGTTCTCCGCAACGAGAAAGCCGTCTTTTGAGACAACGAACCTCGTGGTTTTTCCTCCTGTTGTGCCAGAAACTTCGGTATCTATCAAAAGGTAATCGCCGAGGTCTTTCGTTGTCCATTCATACTCCTGACCGTCAATATAGCCCAAATGGGTGAATGTTCCATCGGGATTTGGTGTGATGGTGGTAGCCTCTATAATTTTGGCATCGGTTATCGTCAACGCGCTATTGATATTAAGTTCATAGTTGTCGACCATTCCAATAAGAGAATTCTGCATTATCTGTCCAGTTATTCTCTTTTCACCGTTTGGCACAATATCGTGCTTTATCTGCTCTCTTATACTTGCTGTTGGCATATGTGAAATTCTATTTTTCTTTTATATTGCGAAATCTTCATTAAAATCAAGGCTGAAATCGTCACCACCTGTGGGCTCGGGAGATGGCGGTACCGGAATGGGTACCCGTCCTTCGGGAACAGGATGAAGCTGTCTATATTCAGCATCCGCCTTGTTTTTAGCAGACAGCAATTTCGTTCTTTCGGGACCGGTAAGGCCGCCATCTGACGGTCTTGTGCTAATAACGCGTTCTCTTACCTTAACGCCCGGTTTTCCAAGATTGTTCCTTTCGTTCATTGTTTTCTCACCTTTTCAATATGGCATATAATAATCACAGATAAATAGTTTTGAAAAATAATAAAAAAAATGTATATTTAGCGCAGTGGGGTGTAGTTGAACCCCGTAAAACAAATTTTTAAAATGTATTGATATGTTAAGAAACAGGGCTTTTACCGGGCTTTTTATCATGAAAAAAGACGACGGTGAATGGGAGTATTTGTCAAAATTTTCGCGACGGAAGGAAAAGTGCTACTTTGAATGGTCGCTTGATAAAGTCAAATACTTTCCGGACACATCCATAAAAGGCGAACTCGCATGGAAAGCGTTTTCCGCCGTGAGAGAAAATTACCCTGATTCAAGGATAATCCTTTACGCCTTGGTTAATAATAAAGTGCATAGAGTAAAATATTATGACCCTGCAGCGAATCCCAAGGTTATTAATTGGTTCCTGCCGTCTGATTTTTATGCATATATGCCACAAAAAACTTACTAACATGAAATTACTGACGGAAGATGATGTAGCGTTTAAAAGTCCTGAATATTATTATTCCCTGAAGAAGAAATTCAATTATGGAAAATTGGGTGAATGGTACGAAAAAACCGGGCGCACAAGCCGTTCCATTGGTTATGTCAGCGCGTTGCTTAAGCGCCTGCACCCACAATCACACAGGGAAGCATATGAAATGTATATTGAAAGCGGAAAAAATGAAAAAGATAAAGGGTTTGATAATCGTGGGCGTGACTATGACGAACTCGAGGCCCTCGCGATGCAGTGGAGAAGTTATTCAAATACCAATTATCAACTCGTTGAATACTATGACGCCCTTGTGCTTCATGCGGTAATAGAAACATTTGACGGGCTAAGAAAAGAAGAAATTGTTTTTAACGGATTTTTGAAATACGGTTTCGACACATCTTACACCGAAGGTAGTACTGATTCGACATGCGGTGTTGACATTGTAGCAAAAAAGAACGGTAAGACCTTCCTCGTTCAAGTGAAGACCTTGTCCTATTTTTATGGTCACACGCCCAAATTGGAAAGCGACCGCCGTATGATTTTCACCGCTGAGCCAAAGCGACGCGAAATATTCGGCCCCGACGCGGTATTCGTGTGGTATATATATGACCCGGTAACGGACATGTGGATGGAAAACCGCTACGGAAAATGTTATTTTAGAACACGGGAATTACTGAATGAAAACGGAAGCGTGGCTAACGATATTGATGTAAAACTGAGCAAGAAAAAAAATAGACTTTATTAAAAAGACGACATATGTTTTCAAGTGAACAAATATTCGAGATATCGGGCGAAATGGACCAGCTCGAAAAAGCAATAAAATTTGCCATTGATATGCATGGAATTGGCAAAAGTGGTATATTCTATCAGATAACAGAAGACGGAAAATATTGTCTCGGGTGGGCAGACACAGAAGGATGGAGCAAATTCCCCTTTGATTTCGATGTGCATATAGTTTCAGAAATAGTGAAACAACACCTCAAAAAACAGGAAGATAAAATGGAGGACCCTTATTCTTGGTCTGACGGCAGTTCCGAATTAGGCTTCCTGATGAAGGTAATTCCAAGTACATTCGCCGACGATTGGAAAGGTATTAAAAAGCCCTTTTTTGGTATTGTCAGTATTGAACCTTTTATTAATTTTTATGCAAAATAATATGATTACAGAAGATTATGTAAGTTTTGAAACAGCAAAACTCCTTAAAGAAAAGGGGTTTGATGATTTTACTTGCCATTCATATTATTATAAAAACGGCGATATAGAAGAAGAAACCAGATATGAAGGCGATTTTGGAAGACCAACCCTTCAAATGGCAATGAAATGGCTGAGGGATATTCACGGACTTTTTATTCATATAGATGTTATTAGAGAGGCGTCTTGCTGGTTAGCAGATATTCAAGATATAAAAGGAGATGTTAGTGTTTATCCGGTTGAAAATGAATTTCCTAATTATGAAGAAGCCTGTGAAGCAGCCATTAAATATTGTCTTGAAAATCTGATTTAATTATGAAAAAAACGATAATAACCTGTGATAGATGCGGCAAAGATTTGAATTTAGACCCAAATAAATACCGTAACCACATTAACTTTAACTTATATTACTGGCATGGTGGAAGCCTCGGCGGAGAGGAAGATAAAGATAAATTTGAACTCGACTTGTGTGAGAGTTGTGCAGAAAAGTTATCTCAGATGCTTGAAAAATGGATTAAAAACAAAAAATAATATGGCTGCGTAAGTGGGCCATGAATGGGATTGCTTAATACGGCACGGTTTTTGTAGTAAATATACAGACAAACCAAATAGCGTATGAATTATCTACTATTAATAAAAAAGAAAGACGGCACCGTCAGCAAACATTATTATGACACATATGACGAACTGGATTATAACGCCACGATGTGTCAATTTTCAACAAATATTGTTTCTGCAGAAGGATACGAAGTGGCCGGAATATTTCATAAAAGGTTGTTTACAATAGGATAAATTATGGAGTGGTATTTTGTGTTACTTATTATTTTGGGGTATGTTATCATGATGGGCGTCACCACCGGTCTGCTTGAACGGCACTGTAATGTTGATGAACTCTCATCAATGATGTTTTCTATTATATGGCCGGTAGCGATAGTCGTCCCTATCACGAAGATAATTGCTGATTTTATTAAAAGAGTATAGATTATGGACTACGAAAAGAAATACAAAGACGCTCTCGAAATTGTAATGGCGTATTATAATAGAACGCAGTTCAATTCAATAATCAACAGTCAAGAAGAAAAAGAAACTCTTGAAAAGGCTTTTCCTGAACTCAAGGAAGAAAGCGAGGACGAGAGGATAAGAAACGGATTGCTTGAAGTATTCAAGCAAAGCCAAAATGGATATTGGGCCGGAATGGAAATTAAGGATATTGTCGCCTACCTCGAAAAGATAGGAGAACGGAAATATCTATATTATGACCAAGGATTTATAGAAGGCATGCGGCAATCAAAATCCTTGGCCAACTCCGAAATAATAGTTAGCCAACCAAAGCTCGCAGAGTGGAGTGATTCAGTAGCAAAAGAAGCATTTATAAAAGCACTTGAAAGAGCAGTAGAACAAACTAAAAATGGTCACGAACTTACGGATTGTGATAAACATTCTTGGTGGAAAGATTTCAAAAAATATAGTGGAATTAAGCCCGCAGAGTGGAGCGAGGAGGATGAAGCGGCATTTGGTGATTTGATGTGGTGTATTGAGCAGGCAAGAAAATCCGCACAGGATGAAAATGATATGGGGGATATATGGTTTGCTGAAAATTGGCTTAAGGA
>Ga0310691_10008970_pt1 | contig 10223 bp, 7 predicted proteins | sample 176DNAGHGlowgp2_FD_203887 | JGI IMG/M metagenome (GOLD analysis project Ga0310691, IMG submission 203887) | Sheep rumen microbial communities from Palmerston North, Manawatu-Wanganui, New Zealand - 1766 DNA GHGlow gp2 (v2) (version 2) | ecosystem: Host-associated > Mammals > Digestive system >...
GAGGTGTGGACCCACATCAGCGGCTTGTACTCTTTCAGGAACGATAAGTATATGATTGGCATCAACTACTGTGATGGCGAGTTTGAAGCCTACTTCCACGGTCCAGAGTTTGATGAAGACGAATCAACCTTTGACGGCAATGTGGACGAGAAAACGGGTCTCATCACCGTTGTTGACAAGCAAGGCAAGGTTATCTTTACCGGCAAGATGTATCGTGGCGGCAACCAACTGAAAGGGAAACTCTTTGGCAAACCCATCACACTTGAGGGGCTATGCGGGCTCTAGTGGGAGCCTCCCCTCTAGTTCAGCACAGTGCTCTTAATTCTAAATTCTAAATTCTAAATTCTAAATTACTTTGAAGTTTATCTCATGGAATGTCAACGGTCTGCGCGCCGTTGTGGGCAAGGGCTTCGCCGAGGCTTTTGCCCAACTTGATGCCGACTTCTTCTGCTTGCAGGAGACCAAGATGCAGGCAGGACAACTCGACCTGGAGTTTGAGGGGTATCAATCCTATTGGAACTATGCCGACAAGAAGGGCTATAGCGGCACGGCCATCTTCAGTCGTCACGAGCCGCTGGCAGTGACCTACGGCATGGGCATCGACGAACACGACCACGAGGGGCGTGTCATCACGCTGGAGATGCCCGAATTCTATCTGGTGACATGTTACACCCCGAACAGTCAGGACGAGTTGCGCCGTCTGGACTATCGCATGCGATGGGAGGACGACTTCCGCGCCTATCTGCTGGCGCTGGACCAGAAGAAACCCGTCATCGTGTGCGGCGACCTGAACGTGGCGCACCAGGAGATTGACCTGAAGAATCCCAAGACCAACCGCCGCAATGCCGGATTCACCGACGAGGAGCGTGCTAAGATGACCACCCTGCTCGACGCAGGATTTACCGACACCTTCCGCCACTTCTACCCCGACCGCACCGACATCTACTCATGGTGGAGTTACCGCTTCCGTGCCCGCGAGAAGAACGCCGGTTGGCGCATCGACTACTTCTTGACCTCCAAGCGACTTGACGACAAGCTCACTGCCGCCACCATCCACACCGACATCATGGGCAGTGACCACTGCCCCGTGGAGGTCGACATCGAGTTCTAAGGTTTAAGGGTTAAGTATCGTAGCTCAGGACATCGTTGACACTTTTCCCATTCCTTAGAAGGGGTGTAAACGTAGTCCTTAGAGCTGATTAAATAAATGTTTGGACCCCCTAGGGGGTCGCGCCGCTAAGGCAGCGCATGTATCACGAGTTCGTTGACATTTTGTACTATTTTAGAGGCATTACAAACTCCACACATTGCTTGGCCTGCCCATCTTGTCTGATTATCAATTGATGCTCATTGACCAACAGGACAGCCTCAACATATGTGTGAGTCAATTCTGACTTAACTTCAATCTCAGTGTTCAGCACGCTGATAATACGGTCGCTTCGAACCAGTCTTATAAAGTGTATCTCGTTGAGGTTGAAGCAGTCCAGTTCTGGACGCTCCTTAACCTGGTAATCAGGGTCAAGCCTAATAAGCGGCACATCTAGTTCCACGTCAAGCAGCAAAGGCGTTTTATGCTCTTTTGTAGAGTAGTGATGCAAACTATTGTGGGTATTCATGAACTCTGCCGCATGATGTCGCAAGTCTTCAAAATCCTTGTGTTCTTGCGCGAGCAATGTCTTCTCAACCTTTTGGTTGAATCGCTCGATAACGCCATTGCGCCAAGGCTCTCCGACAGGGATGAATATTGGTGTCACGTTCTGTGACAGGGCTGTTCTCAATAGCAAGCCAAGCCCTCGAGGATGCCGGTTGCTGCCCTTGAATGAGAGCTCATTGTCCATCTGCAGAAAATCCGGGATAGTGTAACTTTTCCAAAACTCCACGACACTATTGGTGATGTCGGCTGCGCTTTTACTCAAAATCGGATAAACCCCGGCATGACGCGTGTCATTACTGATAATAGTCAGCAAGTAGAAGCGTTTGCCGCCTCGGATGTAACACGGACCTATCAAGTCCATGATTTGCATGTTAATGGGCGCTTCAGGATAGTCGATACCGCTCTTTTGATAAGGAACTTTCCGGTTTGCAAGTCCATTTCTGCTGAGAATCCGATTGATGGTCGCCACCGATGGTGGCTCATGCCCACCGGCTTTTATGGCGTGCCAGATTGCGAATGCGCCCGACTCCATATGGGAATCTGACGAAAGCTGTTTGCGCGTTGACACGACCAAGTCCTCAACTATGGCGGAAGTCTTGCCAGCTTTGCGCAAGGGCGCGGTCGACAACGATCGTTCCCAACCTTCAGAGCCTTTGCAATAACGGTTTATCCACTTGTGGACCCACTGACGTGAACGGCCCAATTCTCTCGCTATCTCGGGCACCTTCATGCCTTGACTGTGCATTGCAATTGCTTGAATACGTAATGCCTCTTCGTTTGCCATAATGATAATTTTAATTTTAAGGCAAACAATGTACAAAATATGTCAAAGAACGCTCTTGTTTGACTTCTTGATTTTATCAAGGACTCATATTGAAAATATTTTTATGTTAAACAATTAATATCAATTTGTGCCTTATGCCCAGTCGCATTTTCACTCAAAAGTGTCAACGATGTCCTGATACAAAGTGTCAACGATGTCCTGATACAAAAGTGTCAACGATGTCCTGAGCCATGGCAGTTAAGGGTTAGGGTTGTATCATTTGCGCTCATGCCTCATCGCTGCAAGCGATTGATTTAAGTAACCGGGGGTGGAGCGACAGCGACACCCTCGGATACGGCATCAGGTAAACACCTCGCTGAAAGCGAGCATTTGAATTATAACAATGAGTTACACCAATCTGGTTTATCACATCGTTTTCCGCACCTATCGCAGCGAGCCAACGATAATAGAGGAAAACGAATGAGAATTGTACGCCTATATCATGGGAACTGTCAACAACCTAAAAGGCAAGCTCTACCGTATTGGCGGGATGCCTGACCATATCCACATACTAGTCAGCGTGCCACCAACCATGGCTTTGTCAGAATTTATGCGACGCGTCAAACGTTCTTCAAGCGAGTGGTTAATAACGAACACCCATTTCCCTAATTTTGCCGGTTGGGGCAAAGCTATGCTGCGTTCACCTATAGCCGCGCCGACATCCCTGCCGTGAAGAACTACATCATCAATCAAAAGAATCATCATCGAGCAGTAACACTCGAGAGCGAGTTGCGTGACTTGATGACACGAGAAGGTGTCAAAATCGATGAGTATTTTCTTAAGGATTGATTTGTGGACAGATACAAATGGTCGCTTGCAGCGACTGTGGTCTGACGCGCTTGCTCCGGGGGTGTCGCTATCGCTCCACCCCCGGTTACTCAGATTGGTCGCTTGCAGCGACTGTGGTCTGCTTCAGAGTCTCTATCCTTTGATTAACAGAGGTAAACGAAAAAAGCACTGCCTGAGTGGGCAGTGCTTTTGTTTTCACGAGTTGCGTGCTGATTACTTGCGGATACCGAGTTCCTTCTTAGCGATGAGGGCGCGGTAGCGGTTGATGTCTTTACGCATCAGGTAATCGAGCAATTTGCGACGCTTACCAACAAGCATCTTCAGTGCACGCTGAGTCGTATGATCTTTCTTGTTGACCTTCAAGTGCTCGGTCAGGTGGGAAATACGGTAAGAGAATAATGCAATCTGTGCCTCGGGAGACCCAGTATCAGTATTGCTGGCACCGTACGTTCCAAAGATCTCTTTCTTTTTCTCTGAATCTAAGTACATTACGTTAAGTTTATATATAGTGTTTGCAAAATTGCGGTGCAAAGGTACTACAAAGTTTTCAGTTTTCAGTCATCAGTCTTAAGTTTTTTGTTGAGAATTGAGAATTATCCCAAGATTGTAAGATTTTTTAACATCTCACTGCAATGCTAATCTTTCCGAGACCAAAAACATCACTATATTTTTGGATATATCAGATATATCATATATCTCTGCAGCACAAAAAGTATTATATATAAAAATGGAAACAACAATAAAGCGCAAAAACATCGACCTGCCAGTTGAAGTTTTGCAGAAACTTTCGCTACTTGCAGTGGCTCAAGGACGCAGCCTCAAGGCATTTATCGAACAACTCTTGATTGCCAAGGCCAATAGTATATCAGTCGAGGTGCATGAGAACCCTTCACCTTCAGGCGACCCATGGTTTAATGTGCCAGAAAACATCGATTCCGATTCTGTCCATCGAGGCATACAAGAGATGAACGAAGGGCAAGGCGAGGCATATATCATGGATGAAATCAGACGGCGATTGGGAGTATGAGTTATCAATTAAAGGCCACTACGGTGACAAGTAGCACTCAATAGACAAAAGAACATAGGGGCAAAGCCTGCATGAAGCGATGTCCCTATGTTTGTTAAACTAATGTTCTTATTTTCTTCTGTCTATAAGAGTGGCGCGATAATTATTCTCTTTGAATTGTGCAAGCCTCAGGATTCTTTTGCAGTTTTACAATCGTGACTTGGGGGTGGCGGGAGAGCTGGCCGGGGTTGGTGCCCGGGAGGCCTTCGGGGACTGCCATGCCGCGCTGGCGATAAAACTCGGTCCAGTGGTCGAGGATGTGGCCCGTGCGGTCGTGGAACGACATGGGTATGGTGCCGAAAATCGGTCGACCGGCCGTGTCGACGTAGCACATTTGCACCAATTCGCTGCAATAGATGGCACTGTCGCCCGGAAGATAGAGGTTGTCGTATGGCAGACCGACATATCGCAATGCCGACCTCACCGAGCGGGCGGCATCCACGCCCTGCACATGCCCCAACACAAAGGTTGCTCCCTGTTCGCGCACCACGAGTGAGTCGATGGGTGTGAGCGCTACCCCCTGGCGCGGGATAGCCTCTAGGGCGTAGAGCGGGCCACCCTTTCCTCCAATGCGGTGCATGATGGCGACATGGTCTATAGCCAAGTTGTCGATGCCCTGGGTTACCTGCGTGATGGCATTGTCATCGGCCTGCGCCACAAACAGCAAGTCGCCCTCGTCAACTTCAGTCAATTGAGAATGGAGAATTGAGAATTGAGAATTGGGTTGTCCGCATGTGGGCAGCACGGCCACCAGCAGTAATGCTAACACTACACATCGTAGCAACCCTCGAGATGATGAGGCATCCATGTCGCTGAAAGCGACTGATTTGAATAACCGGGGGTGGAGCCTGCGACACCCTCGGACAGGCCACATCATAGCATGTCGCTGAAAGCGACCATTTGTTTCTTGCAACAATTTAATCATTAAGGAAATATTCATCCGTTTCTACACCTTCACGAGCCATTAACTCACGTAACTCACTATCTAAAGTAACACCTCTATGATGATTCTTTTGATCAATAATATAGTTTTTCATGATGGGAATGTCAGCGTGACTATAGGTGAAAGCAGCATAACTTTGCCCCCACCCTGAGAATTGTGGGAAATGCGGGTTCTCTTTTAACCACTCACTAGATGCACGCTTGATACGACGCATAAATTCAGACAAAGCAATTGCTGGAGGGACACTGACTAACATGTGAATATGATCTGACATACCACCAATGCGGTAGAGTTTGCCATTTAGATGACTCACTATACCCATAATATAGGCATATAACTCTTTCTCATGCTCTTCAACTATCGTGTTTTCGCTGCGATAGGTTCGAAATACTATTTGATAGACTAAATTGGTATAGCTCATATTTGCTACTCAGATGCTCGCTTTCAGCGAGGATTATACTCTTGCTCTCCTCCGGGGGTGTCGCTATCGCTCCACCCCCGGTTACTCAGATTATTCGCTTTCAGCGACTTTTTCTTCTGCCTAGACCCTTAATCTATGCTGATGTATATAGGATGTCTCGGACAAGAAACAAGGGATGGAGCAGTCACTCCACCCCTTGTAAATCAGTTACTTTTAATTGGTTTACTTCACGACCTTGGTGGTGCGGGTGGTACCGTCGCTGTAGGTGGTCACACAGATGGCGACACCGCTAGGCTGCGACACTTGCTGGCCGGCCAGGTTGTAGTAGCGCTCGGCAGTCACACACTTGCCGCCATCAATGTCATTGACACCATTATAGGGATTCTCGACATCAAGGTAGACGATATCGGATGCGTTGCGCACACCATCGACCGTATAATACACCTGAATGCCGATGCGGTTGGCAAACATCGGGTTGTCACCCTTGTTGGTGCGATAGAAGTAGACGCGACGCAGATAGAAGTCCTCACCGCTGTAGCCGTAAGGAATCTCGGTCATGTCGGTGTCAAAGCCGTTGCCTGCACCGTAGGTGGCGTAGTCAAATGTGAACAACTGGTCGTCATCGGTGAAGATGCTGTAGGTCACATAGTCGGAATTCAACGGATTGCCGTCAACATCCAGCAAGTTGATGTTGAAGTCGAAACGCGTGTAACCACTCTCATCACCACAATCAAAGAACTCCAGTGCCTCGGGGTTGGCGGGCACAGCAGGCTGAGCATCACCCAGAGGGGTCCATACTGTGTTCCACTCAAGTGTGGCCACCGAGCCATCATCGCTCCACACACCAGCCAGTCCCAGAGCATTCAGATTGTTGGGATACTCAGCATTAGCGTCGCCTTCAGACCCTTGCAGTGCAATTGTACCCTGAGCAGCATCCACAGCGTAAGTCACAGCCTCCACGCCTTCCTGAGGGAGGAAATCGAGCCAGTAGAAGTCATCGCCCAGATCAACCAGGCTAGTTGCTCCCCATGCCAGTACCAGGCCATAATCATACTCCTCGTTGTAGGACACATACTGTCCCAGTGGCACCGTGATGGTCGTGCCATCATCGCTCAGTTCACCCTTCACCCAGGCACCAACGCCCTCGCCGTAGGCCAGGGGATCCTGGATATAGACAGTCTTTCCGTCAGGAGCGTAGCACACCTTGGTCTGACCCGTCTGGGCAGAAGCGTTGTAGCCATAGAGACTGACCACCAAGAACTCGCCACTGCGACCATAGGTCACAACCTCGCCCTCGGGTTGCTCGGTGATGATGTCGACCTTAGCAGGGGCGTTAGACGGTTTCCCCAGCTTGTGAGCCGGCTGTGCCGACACACTCAATGCCACAGCCACCGTGGCAATAAGCAGTAAAAATTTCTTCATATCTACAAAGATTTAAAGATGAATAAACAGAAAATCGCTTCAAAAATAGTAAATTCTTTTGAATCACGCAAGCATATCAACAAAAAATGAGTTTGTGCCAAAATGATTCTTGAGTCAGATGCCCCAAATGCGGGTGCACTTGAGAGGCCACTTTTTGCAATGTTGACACACCCAGAAAGACCCTAGAACCAAGTGACCCCGTTGCTGTAACTGGAGCGCTTGTCGTACTTGACATCCTGCAGGATGCTGGAGTTGACCGCGATGTGGAAGTTGTAACTCTTGTAGGGGCCGACAGGCACAAAACTAGCCGTCATGGTAAAGCAGTGCATCGTGCGCGACACATTGCAGTTCATGTAGGCAATCTTGTGGTTCTCAAAGTCGTAACTGGCCGAGAACGAGAGGTTCCAGTTCTTGGTGGGCCGGATGTTGCCGTTCAGGCTCAACGAGTGAGTGAACTTGCCGTTATACTCCATCTTCTCCTTGTTGAAGGAACCATAGCCATAACTCACCGAGTAGTTGAAAGTCAGGTTCCATGGGCACTCCCACTTGGCATAGCCCTCCGACGTGAGTTCGACATCAGAGGGCGCCTCGTTGCCGCCTCGCTGATTATCGTCATCGGGAGTCGCATCGTCACCACGTCGTCGCGTCGTGTCGTCGGGCTTCTTGTTGTCTTTGCCCTTGCGCTTGAACGTATTGTTGTTGATTGTGTAATTGAACGATGTGCCCGTACTGGCCAATCGGCCCCAGCCACCACCATGGAAGAGGCGCAGTTTGTTGATGCGCACGGGGTTGCCATACTCGTTCAAGCCATACTTGTACACGTCCCACGTGGCACTCAAGTTGAGGTTGAACCCCTTGAACAAACGCAGCAATATGCTGGTCGAGAGGTTGCTCCACCGCAACGAGTCGGCCGCCATGTTATAACTCTGGCTGAGCGACAAGTTCTCAATAAGCGAAATCTTCTTGTAGCCAGTGCTGTCCTGGTCGCTCTTGACCTTGGCCTCAAGGTTGTTGGCCAGATTGAATGAGATGATGCCACTCTTGCCACTGCTGGCCCCGCCGAACAGTCCATGCTGGAAGTAACTGTAATGCCTAGTCTGCGATTTGCCGCTAGCATCGATATAGTCATATTTGCCCCAGTAGCCCCAGAAAGGCGCTCCAAAGTCGGGAGCCGCCGAGAACGACACCGTCGGGGTGAGCACGTGACGAATCATCTGCAACTTCTTGCCCAAGAACTTCATTGGCCGCCAGAAGCCATAAATCTTGGTATTGAGTGCAAGCGAGAAGTTGAAGTCAAAGATGTTGTAGAAACTATAGGTCGTGTCCATCACCTCGGCACTGGCATTGGGATCCCATTGCCGCTTGATCTTGCTAGTGTACATGCGGTCGTTCAGGGTCAGCGAGGGGGTGATGTTGAAGTACTTGAACACGTTGAACGTGGCATTGATGGGCACAGTGTGGCTCATGCCGTTGCGCCAGTCCTTAATCAGGTTTTTGTGGAAGAACTCGTCCTGCTTGGCTGTGAGCGAATTCTGGAAACGTCCGCTATAAGAGATTTTGATTTTCTCATACCACCGCTCGGCACCCACCACGCGCTTGCGCTTGAACGGCGTGGTCTGCGCCATGGTCAGGGTGAAGTTGGGGAACGACACGCTCAATGTCGAGTCGGCCGTGCGCTGGTTGATGCTTGCCGTTGTCGACAGGCTCCACTTGGTGCCGGGGAACTTATAGGTGAAGTTGATGGTGCTGCTCTTGGTGTTCTCGGTGAAGGCACTGGTGTAGTAGGTGTCCAGGCTGTTGCGCGCATATCCGCTAGTTGCAAAGTTCACGCTAGCCGAGAACGTCATGTTGGGATTGGCCTTGGCATCCTGCGTGTGACTCCACAGCACCTGAAAGTTGTGCATCTTGCTGTAGTCTCGGTCGCCCTTGTCGCCACTGACAGTGGTCAGGTAGTTGACGTGGAAATTGCCGCGGAACTTGTATCTCCAGGCATAGTTGCTCTGCGCCGACACTCCCCATGAGCCGCGCGTGTAAATCTCGCCCGTCAGCGCCAAATCCATGTGCTTGCTCAGTGCCAGATAGTAACCGCCATTGCGGGCATAGAAGCCACGGTTGTAGTCCTCGCCGAATGTGGGGAACAAGATGCCGCTACTGTACTTCTCGGTGAACGGGAAGAAACCGAAGGGCACGGCAATGGGCAGCGGCAGATCTTCAAGCACCATGTAGGCCGGACCTGTCACCACATTGTGCTTGGGCCGCATCTTGGCCTTAGTGATCTGGAAGTAGAAGTGCGGGTGCTCGTGGTTGTCGCAGGTGGTGTAACGACCGTCCTTGAGGTAGTACTCATCGTTCTCCATCTTCTTGGTGATGCCGCCTGTGAGGTAGCCCTCGCCCTGCTCGGTGACGATGTCGGTGATAAAGCCCTTGCGTGTCTTGAAGTTGTAGTTCATGATGCGCGACTCATACTCGCCGCTGTTGTCCTTGAACACAGGCTTGCCCTGCAGTTCGCCCACCGAGTCGGGCTGGCCGATGGCATGCACCTGGCTGCTGTCCATGTCCATGGCGATCTGCTCGGCGGTGAGTGTGATGTCGCCATAGCCAATCTGTCCCGAGCCAAAGATGGTAGCGCGGTTCTTGCCATACATCACAATGGAGTCCTTGGCCTGGAAGTTGACCACATGGTCAAGGTCCACCTTGCGGCGGACAAAGCGCTCTTTTGCTGGGGTAGAGTTGCCCGCAGTGTCGCGCTCGAGCGAGTCGCCACCCAGTCGCACCAGCGAGTCGACCAGTTCGGTGGCACTGCCACGCAAATGAAGGCCACGAGTGCGCTCCTGTGCCCACGCCAGCGAGCAGTCGAGCAACATCAGCCCGACCAACAACAGTGGCAATATGTAGAGACGTGTCTTCAATGCGGCCTCATGCAAATAACCCACAAAGGTAATGCAAAAACCACAAACACGCCCCTACCCTGCCCCACATTTATTATTATTTAATAGTTACGTCTATCTCACAGCGGAGGGGTAAAGGTTGGGTTAACTGCAATACTTGGCAATATCATAACATATTATCCATTATTGGGGGAATTGAAATCCCAACCCTTTGTGG
>Ga0310691_10008972_pt1 | contig 10219 bp, 10 predicted proteins | sample 176DNAGHGlowgp2_FD_203887 | JGI IMG/M metagenome (GOLD analysis project Ga0310691, IMG submission 203887) | Sheep rumen microbial communities from Palmerston North, Manawatu-Wanganui, New Zealand - 1766 DNA GHGlow gp2 (v2) (version 2) | ecosystem: Host-associated > Mammals > Digestive system >...
GGGCAATTTTTTCATTGGGCGTAAATTTTTATTTGAATTTCCGTTTTTTATTAAAAACCTGATATAAGTATGGTAATATAATATTAATATGTTTTCTTATGGTAATGAAAGGAGAAGTTATGAAAAAATTTAAACATATTAATTTTGAACAAAGGAAAACTATTGTATCAGGTATTACTCATAATAAAAAACTATGTGAAATTGCAGCCATCTTAAATTTAGACCCTACTTCTATTTCTAAAGAAGTTAAAAGAAACAGAACACTCTGTAAATATGGTAGATCTTCTCAAGAATGTCCACTATTAACCAGATGGCCTTATGTTTGTACCAATTGTAACAAAAGGTACACTTCTTGTCATTTAAATCAATACAGATATGATTCTAAAATAGCTCAAGATAATGCTGATAATAATTTAATTAACTCCAGAAAAGGTATCGATATTTCTTCTGAAGATTTTAAGGAGCTTAACCAAATCATTAAAAATGGCGTTGACAATGATAAATCAATTTATCAAATTAAAATTGAAAATTCAAATAAAGTAACTAAATCTCTTACTACTTTATACAGATATATAGATAAAGGATATTTATCTACAAAGAAAATTGATTTACCTTATGCTGTAACTTACAAAAAAAGAAAATATAAAAGTAAGTACAATTATTCTGACAATAAAATAGACAGAAGTAATCATACTTACCTTGATTATCTTTCTTACATACATAGCCACCCTAATGCTTATGTATGGCAACTGGATTTTCTTGGTTCCATTAAGAAAGATTATAAGTCTATTTTAACACTTTCTTTACCTAATTTGCAATTTACTATTATCGATATTATTAATCTTCCAAATTCATCTAAAGTTGTTGAATGGTTTGATAAGATAGAAGAAAGAATTGGAACAGATGCATTTATTGATATATTCCCTGTAATTCTGACTGACAGAGACCCTTGCTTTAATGATTTTGATGGTATTTGTTTTTCTAAGAATACTGGCGAAGAAAGATGTAAGTTGTTTTATTGCGACCCGTATGTATCAAATCAAAAGCCAAATGTTGAAAATGTAAATAAACAACTAAGAAAATTTTTTCCAAAGGGAAAATCTGTTGACAATTACACGTCTAAAGATATAAAAGAAAAGAATTTTACGCTTCTAAATACACCTCTAAAATCTTTAGATTCATATACACCAAAGCAAGCATTTATTAAAGTTTTCAATGAACAATTATTTAATAAATTATTTAAGTAAATTATTTTAAAATAAAAATCAAATTCCATAGGAAAACGGAAATAAGTCTGAAAAAACTGACATAAGCCAGTTTATTTGGCATGCGCTTTTTCCATAATTTTTGAATAAAACCTACTGTTTTTATCACCCTTATTTCCGTTTAACTATGGCAAAACTGCATTAAATCTGGATAATGCAATAACCTTTTATTTTTCGGAAATTACTCTAAAAATTTGCGGAAAATTGATTGGCAAATAGAAAAAACAATGCTATACTAATACTAGCTTAAGTGATTATATCTTGTCATTTGAGTAGCATTAGATATGTGTGTAGAGACGCATATCTTTTTTATTATTAAAAAACAGAGCAGGTAGAGAACTGCTCTGAACTGAATATCAGTTTTTTATTAATAATTTTCTGCTTTTATTTCAAAAAATGATTTTGGATGATTACATACTGGGCATACTTCTGGAGCTGATGTTCCAACTACAATATGTCCACAATTTCTACATTTCCATATTTTAACAGAACCTGCTTCAAAAACTTTTCCTTCTTCAACATTTGCTAAAAGTTTTCTATATCTTTCTTCATGTTCTTTTTCTATTTTTCCTACTTCTTCAAAAAGATATGCTATTCTGTCAAACCCTTCTTCCTTTGCTGTTTTGGCAAATTCAAGATACATATCTGTCCATTCGTAATTTTCTCCATCTGCTGCTGCTTGTAAGTTTTCAACAGTTGTTCCTATCCCAGATAATTCTTTAAACCAAATTTTTGCATGTTCTTTTTCATTTAATGCTGTTTCTTCAAATATTGCAGCTATTTGCTCATATCCCTCTTTTTTGGCTTTACTTGCAAAATACGTGTATTTATTTCTTGCTTGGGATTCTCCTGCAAAAGCTTTCCATAAATTAGCTTCTGTTTTTGATCCTTTAAGTTCCATAATTAATCAATCCTTTCTTTTTAGTGCCTTGCACTTTTTCCTCATTATATCATATCTTGGTATTTTTTCAATAATTTTTTTCATTTTTTTAAAAAAGGAGACAAAAGAATTGTAACTGTCTCCCTACATTGTTAAAACTCCATTTGGTGTATTATATATTACAAGTATATCTTCCTCTGCTCCTGTTTTAGCATTAATATATACAATAAATTCTCTATTTTCTACAGTCCCTTTAAATTCATAACATAAAATCTCAGTTTTATATTCTGTTGGTATTATGGCTAAATTCTCACTTTTTATATTTAAGTTTTTATTTAGAGTTTGCTTAGCTTGTTCCTTTGAAATCATATTTTTATCAATTGTTCTTTCTATATGATTGTTTAAATATCCTGTTGATTCAAATCCCAAAATTTCGCCATTATCTAGAGCTACTTTAACTTTAATTAAATCAGGATAAACTATTATTCCATTTTGATTATAGGCATAATTAATAGTTAAAATTCCACTTTCATTTAGATAGTAAGTATTTTGCATATTTTTTATTCCTATTTTTTCTAAAAATTCAAGACCTTTTTTATCAGCATCTTCATAGCTCCATACTTGCTCTCCTATATCCCTATTACAATTTGAATAAACTACATAACATCCTTTTTTTGAAACTGAAATTACAAAATTGATTTGTTCTTCAGTTTTTACAGAAAAATTATATGCTGGAATATTTGTATTTTGAGATTGTTCTAATGATGTTATTTCTTGAATTTTTTTACCTTGCATAAATTCCAGTACCTTATTTTTAGCATCTTCTTCTGTTACATCTTCTCCTGTTATCATTTTAGGTTCTTGATTTGTCATATGTTCAGAAAATGCTCCATCATATATTAATCCTGAATACTCATGAAAATTTTCTTCCAATGTACTAAACATATCTATTTGACTGTTTACTGCTTGACTAAACTGATCCTTCTTTGTTTGCGCTAATTCTTTCCATGAAATTGAACCGTTCTCTATATCCAAAGCTAGCTGATTTAATGTATCTTCAAGGGATGTGCTATATGTGTGAAGTTCTTCTAAAGTACTGAAATCCTCATCACTAAGTTTTTCTCCTTGAATGTTTTTTCTAGATAAAGAATAACTATAGTCACTTACTTGATTTAAAAATTTTGCAGTATTTTCTAGCTCCTGACTTTGTACTGGAAGGTTTGATAAATATGTTTCCGCAAGATTTGCCTCTCTCCATAAATAAGTTAAAGTTTCTGCAGCATGTGTACTTGTGCTAGAAATTGTTGATTTAGCCAAATATGTTTCAACATTTTGTACATAATTCATAAGTTCATATAAATTACTATTATACATATTTTCATTTGCAATTTTTGTTTTATTCATATTTTTATATAAAAAATATGATAATGTTCCAATTGCTATTATTAAAATACTAATTATAATTGGTAAAATATGTTTTTTTAATTTTTCATTTTTCATATTGTTTACCTTTCTTATATTTAATTATTTTTTTATACCAGTAAATAAATTAATCTTTTGAAAATAAATCGAATGCGATTGGAGCATTATTAGAAATTCTTGTTTAATAAAATGAGGGATGTTCACGGTACTCAAGCGTTAGCGTAGAGGGTCTGAGTGAAAGAGGCTCATTTTATTAAATTAGAATTTCTTTAATGTGTATTGAGCCGAGATTTTTTGAAAAAGATTAATTTATTCACTGGCACAAAAAACATTTATCTAATATAATTATTTTGTATAAAAACAAAAAATTTATTCCAATTTTTATAAATTTATGATAAAATGCTAGAAAAAAAGGATCATCAAAATGAAAAAAATATTAATACTAACCTCTGAAAAAACTGGTAATGGCCATAAGTCTGCTGCCAACGCTTTAGAAAAAAAATTAAAAGAATTAGAATTTGATGTAAAACAAATAGATTGTTTTAAAGCTATGAAAAAAACAGGTATATTATTAGAAAACTCTTATATTCCAATTACTACAAAATTTCCAATAGTTTTTTATATAGCCTTTTTGTTTTCACAAATTTTTCCTGACATTATTAGTTATTGGATGTATATTAAGTGTAGGAAAAGAATAAAAAAAGAAATAATTAATTATAAACCAGATTTAATAATTACAAATCATCCTATGTTTACAAAAGCTATATCCCACTTGTTAAAAAAAGAAAAACTAAATATTCCATTTTTTATAGATGTAATAGATTTAGTGAACCCACCTAAACTTTGGTTAGATAAAAGTGCAGATATTGTTTTTGTTCCAACAAATAAAATAAGAGAAACCTATATAAAAAATGGAGTTGAAAGCGATAAAATAGTTGTTTCTGGCTTTCCTATTAGAAACGATATAGCCAAAAGAACTTCACCTAAAATAATTGAAGATAAAGTAAATATATTATTGGTTAATCCATCTGTTTCTCTTAAAAAAAATATTAAATTTGTTAAAGAAGCATCTAAAATAGAAAATTCAACTGTTAATGTAATATGTGGAAGAGATACAAAATTATATACTAAACTTATCAAAGAACAAAAAATTGGAAATATTTCATCAAATATTAAAATATATAGCTTTGTAAATAATATGAATGATTTTTTAAGTCAATCTCATATATTACTTACTAAAGCTGGCCCTAATATGATATTAGAAGCTACCAGAAGTGGCACTTCAATTGTAATTACAGGATATATTAGAGGTCAAGAAAATGATAATTATGAATATGTTGTTGATAATCATTTTGGATTTAAATGTGATAATCCTAAAAAAATATATACTCAGTTAGATCATTTTATCAGAAGTCATGAAATAGATAATTGTTTAAAAAATGTAATTTCTGCTGATTGTAATGATGGGACCAAAATAATTACAGACTATATAACAAATTTTTTTCAAATTAAAACATCTACTAAATAAAAAAGCCTATGTTGTCTATTTTTTAGAATACTAAAAATAGATCACATAGGCTCTACTATTTTGACATTAAAAATTAATATCCGTTCTATCACCTTAAAAAAATTTAAAAGGACCGATAGATGATTTTTTATTATTTGTGTTATATATTGATTTAGCAAGTTCTTCAAACTCTCTAACTATTTTACTTGGATATCCAGAAATTGAAATATTAAAATCAATTAATCCATTTAAATATTTAATATATACTTTTTCATTTAATGAAATCGTGTTAACTTTTACTCTTGAAGCATCAAATATTGGTCCTATATATCTCATCATTGGATCATTATAATTTGCTAATCCACTTACAATATATTTATCTTCAAGAGCATTTAATTTTGTTTTCTTATTTATAATTACCCTAATTTTGTTAGTATCTAAACATTTCCTTTTGGTTAATTGATATAAAAACTTGGTCAATGGTTGAATTGTTAATACATCCATTGATTGAACTAAACAGATTTCTTGGCTTCCTAAAAAATAAGATGGATCTGTTTCAAAATCGCAATCTATTAAAATTAAAGAATGATTTTTTACAAGTGTAGTCAAAATATTTTCAGGTTCAACAGTGTCGATTGGATACTCAGGAACAGAGGTATAAACTGTTAAATTATTTTTAACTTTTATTCCTTCTGCAATTCCTTTATCTAAATTCTTCATTATATTCTCTGCAATATTTCTCATATTATCATTATTACGTGTGTATATATAGAATGAATTTTTATTTCTTGTCATATCTAAAATTGCTGTATTAATTCCCCTATTAGCATATATTTGTGCTAAATGATTAACAATAAATGATGTTCCATTTTTACTTGTTCCAACAAAAACTACAATTTTAGTATCTTCTTTTATTAAGCTTTTTAGCTTAAACATATCATTCATATTTAGTTTCTCCTTTTGAGATTAGTGAATATGAAAATTACATACTTCATATAAATAATGAGCATAATTAGATTTTTTACAAACAATTTCAACATAATCATCCTCTATTCTATAGCTTGTAATGCAAGACACTTCTCCATTCCAAACATTAGCCCCTGATTTTTTTATACTTTCAAAATTTTTATTAATTTTTTCTTGTAAGTCAGAAGGTAATTCAATAAATGAGTTGTTGTATATTATTTTTAAATCTTTATTTTTAATTAAATACATCATCTTATAAATTTATCCTTTAAACTTTTTGAACAAAATCTATTATGTTAATACTGTCAAAAAGAACCGTCCCCAATGACAGTTAAATTTCTCTTCTTCCTTCTAGAGCTTTTGTTAGAGTGATTTCATCTGTATATTCCAAATCTCCCCCAACTGGAATTCCGTGAGCTATTCTTGATACTTTTATTCCTAAAGGTTTAATTAGTTTTGAAAGATACATTGCAGTTGCTTCTCCCTCAACTCTTGGATTTGTTGCTAATATAACTTCTTTTACCTCTCCTCCGACTAGTCTTGCTAAAAGCTCTTTTATTTTTATATCATCTGGGCCAATTCCATTCATTGGAGATATTGAGCCATGAAGCACGTGATATACTCCTTTAAATTCATGCGTTCTTTCCATTGCTGCTACATCACGAACATCTTCTACTACACAAATTGTATCTTGGTTTCTTTTTAAATTTGAACATATTGGGCATGGATCTGTATCTGTTATATTAAAACATTTACTACAATACTTTAAATTCTTTTTTGCATTTACAATTGAATTTAAAAATTCATTAGTTTGTTCTTCATTCCAATCAAGAACATGAAAAGCGAGCCTTGCAGCAGTTTTATGTCCAATGCTTGGAAGGCGTTCAAAACTTTCTATTAACTTTTCTATTGATGGTGCGTATTCTGACACAATTTTTCTCCTCTATAAATTTTCTCTAGGATCACTCTTTAATTGTTCTTCATAATTTTGCTCAATACTACAAAAGGTATTCATAGATACTACTGCATTATCAAATATCTTCATAGCTATTTCTCTTATACTATTTTCATCTAATTTTATACGCTCTTTAGTCTGTGATTTATATGTAAATCCATAAAATATACATCCATGTTCTCCACGATGAGATTTTTTTATATAAATTATGGTGGTTGTATCTTTATCTGTTCTAGTTAGCATTGTTTCTCTATAATTCTGTGGATAACAATACAAATAATCAGTACATGCTTCTGTCTTTTTTCCAAACCAAAATCTCGTAAAAGGTGCAGAATAAGAGATCTTTTTTTCAGCCATAATAAAAAATGTGGTGTTTTCCTCATTAAGTATAATTGAAACTGTGTAAGGAGTCTTCTCTCCTGTAAAAAAATCCTCTCTAACAACTTTTATCTTATCAATTTCTTTTTGATGTTTAATTAGCTCTATTATTGAATTTGTAGAAATATAATCATTAAAAACGGCTACACTAGTTGGGTCTGAGCCTCTTATTTGTATTTCTGAAACTCTTTGTAAAAGATCTTCAAAACTATAAATTTCCACTTTTTAATCCTCCTACATAAATCCAGGAATGTTAAACTTACCCATAGCCGCATTGCTAGCATCATCGACTTGTCTTAATGCTTCATTTACACATGTTAAAATTAAATCTTGTAGCATTTCTACATCATCTGGGTCAACTACTTCTGGTTTAATTTTTATTTCTTTTAGAACTTTTGCTCCAGAAACTATAGCTTCAATAGCTCCACCACCTGCTGAAGCAGTAAACTCTTTAGATGCAATATCCTCTTGTGTTTTTGTAATATCTGCTTGCATTTGTTTTGCTTGTTTCATTAAATTATTGATGTTCATTCCACCAAATCCTCCCATACCTCCTGGGAATCCTCCTCTTTTTGACATAATAAACTCCTTTCTTTAGGGCATTAAGATATGTCCCCACACTTATTAATTACCGATGTTACATCTTTATATTAACATCATTCTTTATATTATGTTGAATGGTATATCGTTGTCTCCAATGAATTTTTCAAATTCATTGAAGTTACTGTCTGAATCTTCTGGCTTTTCTTCTACAAATTTTATTTGCATTTCTTTTCCACATGCTAAATGTACTGTTTCTTTTAAGTTTTGTTTTGTATCTGGCCTTGATAAAAAGTCTTTTGCAACTTTGCTCATTCCACTTGGAAAATCAATTTCTAAAGTCATGTCATTTACTTCTCTTGCAGTTGTACCTGCAAGATTTATGTACATAAACATTTTTCCCTCTTGCTTAAAATCTTCTACAAGTTTTGGCCAGTAATCTTGAGTTTTTCCTTTATATTTTGGCTTTGGAATTACTTTGCTTTCTTTTTTTTGCTGATTTTCTGTATCTTGCACAGAAAATTTTACTCCAGAATTTGAAGCTTTTGCAAAATTACCAGCTCGTAAAAAATTTTCGATTTTTGTTACTCTTCTTTCTAAATCTGCATTATCAACAGATTTAACTGTTTTTGTTTGTACTTCACTTATATTATTTGTAGCTGTTTCATTATTACATAGTTTGATTAAACCTGTTTGCAAAATAATTAATTTTTGAGATGATTGTTTCATAGTATTTTCAATCTCTGATAACGTACATATTAAATCTATTAATTGTTGTTTTGAAGTTTTATCAGATATAGCTTTAATTGCTTCTATTTCTTCTTGATTATACATTTCAGTTTTGGATGTTGCTTTATATAGTAAAATATCTTTAATATATTTAATTATTTCCCAAATTAGATTTCCTATATCTTTTCCATCATCAATAATTTCCTGCAAAGTATTTAATGCTTCTTCAGATTGTTCATCTATTATATTATTTGCAATTTTGTTAATAAATGTAGTTTTAGGGATACCAACTAGGTCTTTTACTCTGTTTTCATCTATTTGGTCGTCTCCTTCTTGACTACATCTTTCTAAAATTGATAAAGCATCCCTCATTCCACCTTCTGCTAGAACTGCAATTAGGTTTAATGCTGAATCTGTAATTTTTATATTTGATTCTTTACAAACATACTCTAAATCTTTTATTATGTCCTCATTTGATATTCTTTTAAAATCAAATCTTTGGCATCTTGATAAAATTGTTGCTGGTAATTTTTGAGGTTCTGTTGTTGCTAAAATAAATTTAACATGTTCAGGTGGCTCTTCTAATGTTTTTAATAATGCATTAAAAGCTCCTGTTGATAACATATGTACCTCATCTATGATGTATACTCTATATTTTGCTTTTGTTGGCAAAAAATTAACTGCTTCTCTAATTTGCCTAACATCCTCTACACTGTTGTTTGATGCTGCATCCATTTCTACTATATCAGTAAGTGAACCATCTAAGGCACCTTTGCATATTTCACATTCATTACAAGGCTCTCCATCTTGTAAATTCAAGCAGTTTACTGCTCTAGCTAAAATTTTTGCAGTTGTAGTTTTACCGGTCCCTCTTCCTCCATTAAATAAATATGCATGTCCTACTCTGTTTGCTATTAGCTGATTTATCAGTGTTTTTTTTATGTGTTCTTGACCTACCATTTCTGAAAATTTTGTAGGTCTGAATTTCCTATAAAGAGCTGTATACCCCACAATTACACCTCCTTTATTCTCATATATTAATTATATCCGCTCATCTTGCTGAAAGTATTAAAGTTCATAGCTAAATAATATATATTAATGAATTGATGAGTTCGACCCTTGTAGTAGTCATTAATCATTTTCTCTTACTGAATATGATTAATAATATTTATTTTGGCACAAATTCAAGACAACTTGGAGAACGGAAGAAATGAATTAATATATATTATTTAGCTGTGAATTGTAACCCATATCTTTTTAATATATACTCAATATTTAAAAAATGGTGTGAACCAAATTCCTCTATGGAAAGCTCCACATAAAAGTATCTACTTATTGCTGCTTCCTTCCGGACCTGACAAGGTTCATAGGCTTTTATTGGTGCCCTCCATACAAGAATTTAAATTCATACCATTTGCATTATATAACGAATTGAGTATTTTGACAAGAGGTTTTTTATTTTATTTTTAATATTGTGAAATAAAAATGTAAATGCAACTATTTTTTAATTTAAGTGCATTAAGTTTGAAATTAACTATTTAATGAAAGATTTAATGCATTTTTGTTTATTTTATGAT
>Ga0310691_10008975_pt1 | contig 10217 bp, 8 predicted proteins | sample 176DNAGHGlowgp2_FD_203887 | JGI IMG/M metagenome (GOLD analysis project Ga0310691, IMG submission 203887) | Sheep rumen microbial communities from Palmerston North, Manawatu-Wanganui, New Zealand - 1766 DNA GHGlow gp2 (v2) (version 2) | ecosystem: Host-associated > Mammals > Digestive system >...
CTGAAAGAATGGAAGGGCTGTTCGAAAAAGACCATTGCCGTGCTCATTGCCGGCATCGTGGTCCTCATCTTCTCTTCGTTCCTTCCCCAGTTGCTCTGACAACTATTGCTTTACAATTCAAAAAAACGAGTCCCCTTCCACAAAAGAGGACTCTTTTTTATATTTTTTTCGCCAAACATCATCTATAATTACGAGTGTTTTGCCTTTTCATTTAGCTTTTCGAGAAAAACAATGTATCATTGCATCGGTTTTAACAACTTTAAAAATTTAAGTGTATGAGAAAAATCAAAATGATTGTAACACTCGTGGCATTGATGATGACCACGACAGTTTCAGCACAAACTGACAAAGACTACCAATCCTACCCACACAACTTTATTGGCATTCAGGGTGGTATGATGAAGAACTACAGCGGCATACTGCCCGACCGTAAGTTCAGCCCAGAGGTCGCCATCTCACTGGGCCGTTTCTTCATTCCCGAAGTAGGTGCCCGTCTGACCGCAGCCGGAACCAAGTGGACTGCCGACGTTCCCGGTGTCGGAGACTATGACAGCAAGATGCTTGACCTGAGCCTCGACCTGCTACTCAACTTCTCAAACATTTTCTTCCCTAACCGCCACAACACCGTGAACGTTATCGGTGTGGCCGGTATGCCTTGGCAGATGGCTGCGCCTCACACTTATGTAGACACCTACGGAGGCTCTACCGTCCAGGGCTATGAAAAGTGGAACTCCGGATGGAAAGGCGGTGGAATGGTTGAGTTCGACGTTGCCAAGCACTTCGGTGTCAACCTCGAAGTCGGTTCGATGTATGTCCACAACCGTCAGCACAGCGCCAACAACAAAGACCGCTGGTGGCCTTATGCCATGGCTGGCCTGACTTATAAGTTCGGATTCAAGAAAGCCAAGAAGGAAGAACCCGTGGTCATTAAGGAGTATGTTGCTCCCACTCCTGCACCAGCTCCCGCAGCTGTCGAGAAGAAGCCCGAACCCAAGCCTCAGCCTGCCGTCGTAGCTCCTGCACCGCAGACCAAGAAAGAAGAAGTGAAGGCTCCCGAGAAGATCGAGCGCAACGTATTCTTCGTCATCAATAAGTCGGATGTCAACGACAAAGAGCAGAGCAAACTTGCCGAGGTCGTTGCCTTTGCAAAGGCTAACCCCAACGCCAAGTTCACCGTTACCGGTTATGCCGACAAGGGAACCGGAACGGCTGCCGTCAACAAGCGCATTGCCGAACAACGTGCACAGAGCGTGAAGACTAAGCTCGTCTATAGCGGTATCGAGGCTACACGCATCAGCACTTCCTCGAAGGGAGATACCGTACAGCCCTTCGCCAACAACGATGACAACCGTGTCGTAATCATCATCGGCGAGGAATAATTGACTGTTGAATTTTGATTATTGAATCTTGACTTGTCGGATAAGCCGATGACGAACTCTTAATACTCTATTGCAAAAGGCAACAAGTCAACATTCAAAAATCAACATTCAACATGCCCCAAAGGCTCCCCTCCAGCACCCTCGGAAAATGAGGTAGCTGGAGGGGAGCTTGCGTAAGGAAAAAAAGGAAAGAAAGGTCGACCAAAGGAAGAAAAGGAAGAAAAGATAAAAAAATCGTTAACTTTTCGGCCATTTGTTTCCGTATGATGAAGATAATTCGTAACTTTGCACATTATTATAATAATACGTATTAGATTTTACAGTTATGAAACTTGATTTGCTGACGGCCATATCACCCGTGGATGGGCGGTATAGAAGAAAGACAGAGCCGCTGGCGGAGTTTTTCTCTGAATATGCGTTGATACGCTATCGTGTGAGAGTGGAGATTGAATACTTTATCTCTCTCTGTGAGCTACCATTGCCTCAATTGGAAAACTTTGACCATGCCCTTTTCCATAGGCTGCGCGACATCTACAGATTGTTTTCAGAAGCCGATGCCCGGCATGTGAAAGACATCGAGGCCATCACCAACCACGATGTCAAAGCCGTAGAATACTTCATCAAAGAGCAATTCGACCACATCGGAGGCCTCGATGCTTACAAGGAGTTCATTCATTTCGGACTGACCTCGCAGGACATCAACAACACCTCAATACCTCTCTCCATCAAAGAAGCACTCGAAACATTCTACTACCCACAAGTCGAAGAACTCATCGAACAGCTCAACGACTTTGCCGAACAGTGGAAACAAGTGCCGATGCTGGCCAAGACCCATGGACAGCCCGCCTCTCCTACCCGATTGGGCAAGGAGATTCGCGTCTATGTCTATAGGCTGGAAGAACAGCTGAACGCATTGAAGGACACGCCGATAACGGCAAAGTTCGGCGGTGCAACCGGCAACTACAATGCCCACCATGTAGCCTATCCACAATACAACTGGCGCGACTTCGGCGACCGCTTCGTCAGTGAACGGCTCGGGCTGGAACGCGAGCAGTGGACGACGCAGATTTCCAACTATGACTGGCTGGGAGCCATCTTCGATGCCATGCGCCGCATCCACACCATCATCATCGACCTCGACCGTGACTTCTGGATGTACATCTCGATGGAGTACTTCAAACAACAGATAAAAGCAGGAGAAGTCGGGTCGAGTGCCATGCCACACAAGGTAAACCCCATCGACTTTGAAAACTCCGAAGGCAACCTCGGCATGGCCAATGCCATTCTTGTGTTCCTGTCGCAGAAACTGCCTGTGAGCCGACTGCAACGCGACCTCACCGACTCAACGGTGCTGCGCAACGTCGGCGTACCCTTCGGACATGCCGCCATTGCCATACAGAGCACACTGAAAGGCCTGCGCAAACTCATCCTCAACGAAGAAAAACTGCAGCAAGACCTCGACGACACCTGGGCTGTCGTGGCAGAAGCTATTCAGACCATCCTCCGACGCGAAGGCTATCCGCATCCCTACGAAGCACTGAAAGAACTCACGCGAACAAACAAGAAAATAACTCAAGAGAGCATCCACGAATTCATCCAGACTCTCAACGTCGCTCCAGAAATTAAGGCCGAACTGATGAGCATCACACCCTCAAACTATACTGGTGAAATCTGACTTTGTGACTGAGGGATAACTGACATTTAACAAGAATAATAGCCGTGAGGCATTCATAATAAGTAAAAAAAACATTTAGAAAGAAAAACAACTATGGATTTCGAAGAAGAAAAGAACATTCAGGAAGAGGCTACTAATCAGCCGCAGGAGACTAACCATGAAGGTACTGGAAGACCAACCGGAAACTACCAGAGAGAGTATCATGCCAACGGCCGACCTCAACGGCCGCGCATCCACACCCAGCGTGCATACAGCAGCGAACAGGGCCGTACCGACGGCGGTTTCCGTCCGGAAGGCTTCGGAGCCGGATTGCAAGGCGGAAACCAAAAGCCACGCCCCTATCGTCCGCGTTTTAACAATGCTCAAGGCGAACAAGGCGAAGGTGGCTATCAGCCACGCAGCTATCAGCCCCGCCAACAGGGAGGTCATCAGCCCCGCCAACGTTTCAACCAAGGCGAAGGAGGATACCAGTCCCGCCAGCCGGGTTATCAGCCGCGCCCACGCTTCAACGCACAGAACAGCGAATACAAGCCCCAGCCCCGTGCGCCCTATCGTCCACGCTACAACTATCAGGACAACGAAGAATTCAACCGCAACGACTATCAGCCGCGCCAGCAAGGTGAATACACACCGCAGGGACGTCCGCCCTACCGTCCCCGTTACAATAACCAGGGCGAAGGAGACTATCAACCCCGTCAGCAGGGTGGCTACCAGCAGCGTCAGCAGCGAGGCTATCAACCCCGACAGCGCACGCAGGGCTATGACCCGAATGCCAAATACAGCATGAAGAAACGCATCGAGTATAACGAGGAACATATCGACCTTACGGCCCCAATCCGTCTGAACAAGTTCCTTGCCAATGCCGGTGTCTGCAGCCGCAGAGAAGCCGATGAGTTCATCCTTGCAGGAAACGTCACCGTCAATGGTGAGGTGGTGAAGGAACTCGGCACAAAGGTTCTTCGCACCGATGAAATCATGTTCCGCGACAAACCCGTGACACTCGAGAAGAAAGTCTATGTACTGCTCAACAAACCCAAGGACTATGTCACCACCAGCGATGACCCGCAGCAGCGCAAGACCGTCATGGACCTTGTCAAAGACGTATGCCCCGAGCGCATCTATCCCGTCGGCCGACTCGACCGCAATACGACGGGCGTTCTTCTGCTGACCAACGATGGCGACCTTGCCTCGAAGCTCACCCACCCCTCGTTCCTCAAGAAGAAGGTTTATCACGTCTTCCTCGACAAGAACGTCACGGCCCACGACATGCAACTCATCGCTGAAGGCATCGAGCTTGAAGACGGAGAGATCCATGCCGACGCCATCGAATATCCCGACGAGCGCGACAAGAGCCAGATAGGCATCGAGATCCACTCCGGCAAGAACCGCATCGTGCGCCGCATCTTCGAACACCTCGGCTATCGAGTCGTCAAGCTCGACCGCGTGCAGTTTGCCGGACTCACCAAGAAGAACCTCCGCCGTGGCGACTGGCGTTTCCTCACCGAGAAGGAAGTCGAGATGCTGCGAATGGGAGCCTTTGAATAAAAAAGTAAAAAAGGTGAAAAGGTAAAAAAGTGAAAAGGTGAAAACATCCCCCTTCCCTCGGGAGGGAATGGAGGGATTTCAAAAAAACATAACAATGAAACGTACAAAAGTAATTGATGCACTTGCGTGCACAGAATACGGAAAGCAGATATGCGTGAAAGGCTGGGTGCGCACGCACCGCAGCAGCAAGGCCGTCGACTTTATCGCCCTCAACGACGGCTCCACCATCAAGAACGTGCAGATTGTCGTCGACCCGACGAAGTTCGATGAAGAAACCCTCAAGCAGGTGACTACCGGAGCCTGCATCGGCGTAGAAGGAACCCTCGTAGAGAGTCCCGCTGCCGGACAGCCCTCTGAAATACAGTGCGAGCACATCGTCATCTACGGACTCTGCGGCAACGACTACCCCATGCAGAAGAAAGGACAGTCGTTCGAGCAGATGCGCAAAAATGCCCACATGCGTCTGCGCACCAACACATTCGGAGCCGTCATGCGCATCCGCCACAACATGGCTATGGCCATCCACACCTACTTCCACGAGCACGGCTTCTTCTACTTCCATACACCACTCATCACCGCCAGCGACTGCGAAGGTGCCGGCAACATGTTTCAGGTTACCACCAAGAACCTCTACGACCTGAAGAAAGACGAGAACGGGAAAATCATCTACGACGATGACTTCTTCGGCGAACAGACTTCACTCACCGTCAGCGGACAACTCGAAGGAGAACTCGGTGCAACGGCACTCGGTGCCATTTATACCTTCGGTCCCACCTTCCGTGCCGAAAACTCCAACACACCTCGCCATCTGGCAGAGTTCTGGATGGTAGAACCCGAAGTAGCCTTCCTCGACCAGGAAGAACTGATGAACCTCGAGGAAGACTTCATCAAGTACTGCGTGCGCTGGGCACTTGAGCACTGCAAGGACGACCTCGAGTTCCTTAACAAGATGATTGACAAGACCCTCATCGAACGGTTGCAGGGCGTACTGAAAGAAACCTTCGTTCGTCTGCCCTATACCGAGGGCATCAACATTCTGCAGGAAGCCATCAAGAACGGCCATCAGTTTGAATTCCCCTGCAACTGGGGCGACGACCTGGCCAGCGAACACGAACGCTACCTCGTAGAAGAACACTTCAAGAAGCCCGTCATTATGACCGACTACCCACGAGAGTTCAAGTCCTTCTATATGAAGCAGAACGAAGAAACTGCCGACGGCGGTTCCATAGGCTACAAGGGAGCCGTCGCCCCCAAGCCCACCATGCAAGGCACCGACGTGCTGTTCCCGCAAATCGGCGAAATCATCGGCGGTTCCGTGCGCGAAGAAAGCTATGACAAGCTCATGGGCGAAATCAACCGCCGTCAGATGGACATGACTCACCTCTGGTGGTATATCGACACCCGCCGCTGGGGCAGCTGCCCACATGCAGGCTTCGGGCTGGGCTTCGAACGACTCATCCTCTTCGTCACGGGAATGCAGAACATCCGAGATGTCATCCCCTTCCCGCGCACACCAAAGAATGCAGAATTCTAAAAAATCCCTTCAGCCCCTACCGGCAAGAAATCCCCCTCTGGGGAGGTCGGGAGGGGTTTCTAAAAACCCACTAATAAAAACACCTATGAAAAAACTGTTTGCATTCGCAGGTCTCTTGCTCTTTGCAGCAACAGCCTTCGCACAAAGCGAGAGTAACATTTTCAGCCACTTCGGCGGCAGTGTAGGAATCGGAACCACAGGTCTCACCATCGACCTGACCACCAACGTCACCGACTTCGTCGGCATCAGGGCTGGTGTCGACATCATGCCGAAGGTGAAGTACTCCACAACCGTAGAAATAGACGGAGTGGAAGACCGCCAGGTTCAATACGACATGGTGCGCACACTCAATCCGCATCTCAACCTTCCAGCCACCCATTTCCCCGATAAAGTAGACGTGGAAGGCAAGCTCAACAACACTACCGGACATGTGCTCGTAGACCTCTATCCTGGCAAGAAGACAACACTCCACTTCACTGTCGGTGCATACTTTGGGCCTTCCGAAGTCGTACAAGTCTATACCACTAAAGACGAGCAACTGCTGGGTGTAGCACAGTATAACGACTCACAGGCACGCGCCATTGCCGGCTTCCCGAAAATCGGAGCCCAGCTGGGTGACTTCTTCCTCGAGCCCGATGCCACCGGCCACATTGATGCCTGTGTGAAGACCTCCGGCTTCCGACCCTATGTCGGCGTCGGCATCGGTCGAAACATACCCCGCAAGAACCCCATCGGCGTATCTCTCGACCTCGGTGCACAATTCTGGGGAACACCAAAAGTCTACTGCCAAGGCAATGAGCTCACTGCCAACGATGTAGAAGGCGAAGACGGCGGTGTCGTCAAACTCCTCACAAAAGTGAAAGCATATCCCACCCTTACCCTGCGACTGACAGGAAAGTTTTTCTAAACCCTTTTAACACAGCATCGGATGTAACGTTCCCGAAGGTCTGCGACCGAACTAAAGGTCGACGGCCGAAGGGAATGGTAAAGGTCAGAACGCACATAGCCTGGGAGACGCCCCCAGTCTATGTGCGTTTTATAGTCCCAGTACGACTTTCGACAAAATATCGGACAGAACCTTTTCAGGCAATATTCTTAATAGAAGAATCGGTATTTATATGACAAAGGAATTCATAAGAAAACCCACCATATTTCCCCTTGAAACAGAATTGCCGTGGAACATCGTAGACAACCTCTGCACTATCATTTCCCATATCATAGAAACTCTTGACGACTCATACAGTTGGCGATGGCTGTCGCATAGGTGCTAATGCCGTGCTCTCGCCCGGAACATTGCTTAAGACGAAGACCATTGTGAAACGACTTGCCCTAATAGAACAAGACCCATTATAAAACCATGCTACACCTGAAAAAAGTACATCACATCGCCATCATTTGTTCCGACTATCAGCGGAGTCTCAACTTCTATACTCATGTGCTCGGTTTGCGTGTCCTTGCAGAGCATTACCGCGAGGAAAGACTATCGTACAAGACTGACCTCGCTTTAGGCGACGAGTATGTAATAGAACTATTTTCGTTTCCCTGCCCACCGTCGCGGCTGACGCATCCTGAAGCGACAGGCCTGCGACATTTGGCTTTTGAGGTTGAGCAGATTAACGAGTCTGTCCGTGAACTTGATACTTTCGGGATTCCACATGAACCATTGAGAACGGATGAATATACAGGCAAAAGATTCCTCTTCTTCCAAGACCCTGACGGGTTGCCGATAGAATTGTATGAAAAGTAAGATACTCACAGTTGGTTAGAAAAGAGATGATATGGGAAATGAAATGATTATCGTTGCATGTGCGCTGTTGCCAGCCATGCTGCTGTTGGCTTTCATCTATAAGAAGGACACTCACCCCGAACCACCGCGCATCGTCATCAAAGGTTTTCTCCTTGGTATGGCCATCGCCTTGCCCGTGAGTCTGGTCGAGATGGTGGCTGATGCCCTGCTGGCCCCATTTATCATGATACCCCTTGCGGGAGCTGCCATAGAGGCTTTCTGTGTGGCTGCCATACCTGAGGAAACGGGAAAGCTGTTCGCACTGAACTGGCTTGTGAAGAAATATCCCAAAGAGATGGATGAACGCATGGATGGCATTGTCTATGCTGTAAGCATCAGTCTGGGGTTTGCCGGATTAGAGAACATCATCTACCTCTTCGACAATGCCGATGCATGGGTGCAAGTAGGAATAGCGCGTGCACTGCTGGCTGTGCCTGGCCATTATGCCTTTGCCGTTCTGATGGGCTATTACTATTCGCTCCGCTATTTCGGTGACAAGTCCGATTCGACGCGCGTCAGCATTCTTCTGGTGCCGGTGATGGCTCACGGCATCTACGACACGCTCTGTTTCATCAGTGAGATGATACCTGCCATCGGCGGCACGGTGACAGCGATATTATTATACTTCTGCTACAACATGCAGAAGTATGCCCTTTCGAAAGTCCATGAACACGTCAGAAGAGACGAGGCTGAGTAAGAATTGAGAATTGATAATTAAGACTTCAGAATTGAGATTCGTCATCGGCGAAGCCTACAAGTCTACATTCAAAAGTCAACACTCTTCAATATCCCTTCTGACGTTTTCGCGTATTTTCTTGAGGTAGCGTTTCATGGCATCGGCATCCTTATGGTCGATGATTTCCAGCAGTTCCTTCAGTTCTGTCCGTATCTGTGCCACCTGGTCGTGTGTGTAGGGGTTGAAAAGGATTTCCTGCAGTAGGTAGTCGTCTTCGTTGAGTACTCCTTTTGCGATTCGCATGTGTCGTTTGAAGGTGGTGCCGGGCGCATCCTGATGTTTCATGACGGCAGCGAATACGAAGGTCGACACGAATGGGATGCTGAGCGAATAGGCGACGGTGCGGTCGTGCTCGTCGAAGCTGTATTCATAGATATTCAGCCCCAGCCGGCTGTAGAGGTCTTTGAAGAAGATGCGTCCCATGTAGTCGCCTTCGGTGATGATGATAGCATTTTCTTCTGAGAGTTGGTTGAGGTTGGCAAAGGTAGGTCCGAACATCGGGTGGGTGGAAGCATAGGGATGGCCGCACTGCTCATAGAACGCTTTCAGCCCGGTCTTCACCGAGGCGATGTCGGAGAGGATGCAGTCTTTGGGCAGGAAAGGCATCACCTCGCCGAAGGCCTGCAGCGTGTATTTCACGGTGACGGCATTGATGAGCAACTGCGGCTTGAAGGTTTCTATCTCCTTCAGTTCGGTAAACCGCTGACAGTTATAGGTAAAGCGCATCCGCTTGGGGTCTTTCTCGTAGACTGCCACTTCATGGTCGAAACTGAGCAGGTCGATGAAGAACGACCCCATCTTGCCTGCTCCTAAGATAAGTATTTTCATTTGTTGATGATTTCTATTTGTTGACGTACGCTCTCCTCATGTACATTCTCGAAGACCTTCGCCACGAACTCCGGCGACATCCCCATCAGCGAGCCTTGTGCGCCGCGCTTCTCAAGGATTTCGTTGTAGCGTGTGGCCTGGAGCACGGTCATGTTGTGCTGCTTCTTATACTGGCCTATCTCCCGGCAGACGCGCATACGTTGTGAGAGCAGTTCCATCAGTTGGTTGTCAAGGGTGTCAATCTGTCGGCGCAGCTGGGTGATGCCCTCGGTCTGTTCTTTCTGGTCGCGTATGGTGAGGATGCCGAGAATATAGTCCAGCACGTCGGGTGTCACCTGTTGCTTGGCGTCGCTCCATGCCTTGTCGGGGTCACAATGGCTTTCCACGATGAGACCGTCGAAGCCGAGGTCCATGGCTTGCTGGCATAGGGGTGCTATCAGCTCGCGCCGCCCACCGATGTGGCTGGGATCGCAGATGATGGGCAAGTCGGGAATGCGCCTGCGCAACTCTATCGGTATCTGCCACATGGGAGCATTGCGGTATATTTTCTGCTCGTAGGATGAGAAGCCTCGATGGATGGCTCCGAGGCGCTGGATGCCAGCCTGGTTGAGACGTTCCATGGCTCCAATCCACAGTTCGAGGTCGGGATTGACGGGGTTTTTGACGAACACGGGAATGTCGACACCGCGCAGGCTGTCGGCAAGGGCTTGCATGGCAAAGGGGTTGGCAGTCGT
>Ga0310691_10008976_pt1 | contig 10216 bp, 3 predicted proteins | sample 176DNAGHGlowgp2_FD_203887 | JGI IMG/M metagenome (GOLD analysis project Ga0310691, IMG submission 203887) | Sheep rumen microbial communities from Palmerston North, Manawatu-Wanganui, New Zealand - 1766 DNA GHGlow gp2 (v2) (version 2) | ecosystem: Host-associated > Mammals > Digestive system >...
AGGGTGCCCGACAGGCTGAAGGGCAGCCGCATCTATCAGGTCGACATGGGCACGCTGCTGGCTGGCACCCAGTACAGGGGCGACTTCGAGAACCGCATCAAGCAAATCATGGACGGCGTGCAGGCCGAGAGCCAGAACAATATCATCTATATCGACGAGATTCATACCCTGGTAGGGGCTGGGGCCACCAGCGAGGGCGCCATGGATGCGTCGAACATGCTGAAGCCCTATCTGGAGTCAGGCACCATCCGCTTCATCGGCTCTACCACCTACGAGGAATACAACCGCCACTTCTCGCGCTCCAAGGGGCTCATCCGCCGTTTCCAGCAGATTGACATTGACGAGCCTACCGTCGACGAGGCCAAGCACATCGTCAGTCAGCTGGTGCTACGATATGAGGAGTTCCATCATGTGAAGTACGCCGCCGACGCCGTGGATTTTGCGGTGGAGGCCAGCGCCAAGCATGTCAACGACCGTTTCCTGCCCGACAAGGCCATCGACCTCATCGACGAAGCGGGAGCCAGTTTTGAGTGTAGAGAGGAGTGTGGAGAGTTTGCTACCGCCGTCTCACGCCCTGAAGGGACGGCGGCAGCAAACTCAACACTCAACACTCAACACTCTCCACTAATAACCAAGGCTGACATCGCCGACGTGCTGGCGAAGACCTGCAAGGTGGATGCCCTGGCGGTGGCCGAGGAGGACGACTACCAGAAGCTCTCCACCCTCAGCGACCAGCTCCTGAGTCAGATATACGGTCAGGACGAGGCCATACGCCAGGTGGTGGAAGCCGTGCAGATGTCGAGGGCCGGATTGCTCGACGACAACAAACCGCTGGCCTCGCTGCTCTTCGTCGGTCCTACCGGCGTGGGCAAGACCGAGGTGGCACGCGTGCTGGCGAAGGAGCTGGGCATAGCGCTGATACGCTTCGACATGAGCGAGTACACCGAGAAGCATGCCGTGGCCAAGCTCATCGGCTCGCCGGCCGGCTATGTGGGCTATGAGGACGGCGGACTGCTGACCGATGCCATACGCAAGTCGCCCAACAGCGTGCTGCTGCTCGACGAGATAGAGAAGGCGCATCAGGACATCTACAACATCTTGTTGCAGGTCATGGACTATGCACGGCTGACCGACAACAAGGGACGCAAGGCCGACTTCCGCAACGTGGTGCTGATAATGACCTCAAACGCCGGTGCGCAGTTCGCATCGCAGAGCATCGGCTTCAACCACAGCGTCAGCCGGGGCGAGGCGATGATGAAACAGGTGAAGCGCACCTTCAAACCAGAGTTTCTCAACCGTCTGTCGGGCACTGTCGTCTTCCATGACATGGACCGGGAGATGGCCACCCTTATCCTAAAGAAGAAGCTGAGGGAGCTGGACACCAAGCTGGCGGCCCGCCAGGTGTCGATGACGCTCACCGACGCCGCCTTCGACCATCTGTTGCAGGAGGGCTTCACCCAGGAGTATGGCGCCAGGGAGATGGACCGCGTCATCGCTCAGCAGCTGAAGCCGCTGCTGATGCGCGAGATGCTCTTCGGTGCGCTGCGCAACGGTGGCACCATCACCGTCAGCATGGACCATGGTGCCTTGGTAATCACAAAGTAAAAACGGTACTGCAGGGTTTTGTCTATGATGTAGCATCGCTGCGTCGCTGCCGCTCCATGTCGGCACGGCTGCGCGACTTGGTAACCAGCCAGACGCCACCGAAGACAAAGACGACGGCGAGGGCATGCGTGGGCTTGAGCACGCCGATGCCCGTCAGGATGCTGACGATGACCGCCACGACGGGCTGCACGTAGTTGTAGACCGAGACCACGGTGGGACGCAGCGTCTTTTGCCCTATCATCGTTAGGATATAGCTGATATAGGTGCCGAAGAAGACGACGTAGCCAGCCTCTAACCATGACTGCACGGGGATGGGCTGGCTGACCACCTGCTGCACATGGCCAGCAGTGAAGGGGATGACCAGCACCGAGGCCCAAAGGAACATCCACTTGTTGACCGTGAACACCGAATAGCGGCGGATGAGCGGATTGAACAGCGACAGATAGAGGGCGAAGGAGAACTGTGCCCCCAGGCACAGCAGGTCGCCGCGGATATCGCCCACCTTGTCGGTGGCATGGGCTGCCGAGGTGAGGATGAGCATCAGCGCGCCGCTGCAGCCCATGAGCACGCCGATGGCCTTCTTGCCCGTGATGGGCTCCTTCAGAATGAGTGCGGCCAGGAGCATGGCGAAGATGGGCATCGACGTGGTGACGATGGAGGCGTTGATGGGCGAGGTGAGCGACAGCCCGATGGTGTAGCAACACTGGTTGGTGACCAGTCCGAAGACGGCGGCACCGATGAACAGCAGTTTGTCGCGCAGCGGCACATGCTCCTTCTTGACGAACAGCGACGTGAGCCAGAACAGCAGACAGCCGCCTAAGACGCGCAGCGACACCATGGTCAGACCGTCGAGGCCGTGCGTCATCGCATCCTTGCCCACCGGAGCCATCAGGCCCCAGAAGGCGCATGCAGCGAACATCGACAGGTGCGCTATCAGTGGTTGATTTCCTTTGATTTTCATTTGAGGCTGCAAAGGTACGACTTTATTTTGAGACGTGGAATAATTGGGCTCGGTAAATTTGGCCGTAAGCAGAATAATTGCTATCTTTGCAGCATCTATCTACCCCAATCCAACCATGAAACTGAAAACAATCCTATTTACCATGACTGCAATGACCATGACCATGATGGCACAGGCGCAGCAGGCTGCACCGCAACTTAATGAGAACAACATCGACGAGGTGATGAAGGCAATGACGCTGGAAGAGAAGGCCAAGCTGCTCGTCGGCGGGGCCAACAACTTCTTCAGCGAGGGTGCCGTGGTGGGTGGCGAGGCCAGTCTGGTGGCCGGCGCTGCAGGCACTACGCCCGCCATTCCCCGTCTGGACATTCCCGCCACGGTGCTCACCGACGGCCCTGCCGGCGTGCGCATCGACCCCACGCGCGAGGGCACTGACAAGACCTTCTACGCCACCGCCTTCCCCATCGGCTCGTGTCTGGCTTCGACGTGGAACACCGACCTGGTGAGCCAGGTGGGCCAGGCCATTGGCAACGAGACGAAGGAGTACCGCTGCGACGTCATCCTGAGCCCCGGCATGAATCTGCACCGCAACCCTCTGTGCGGGCGTAACTTCGAGTACTACTCTGAGGACCCGCTGCTGACGGGAAAGATAGCTGCTGCCTACATACGCGGCGTGCAGCAGGAGGGCGTGGGCGTCAGTGCCAAACACTTCGCCGTGAACTCGCAGGAGACCGACCGCACCAGCGTCGACGAGCGCGTGTCGCAGCGCGCCGCTCGCGAGCTCTACCTCAGGGGCTTCGAGATTGCCGTGCGCGAGAGCAACCCATGGACCATCATGGCTTCCTACAACCGCATCAACGGGCAGTTCTCAATGGGCAACCACGACCTGCTGACGAAAATCCTGCGCGACGACTGGGGCTTCAAGGGCATCGTCATGACTGACTGGATTGGCGTGCGCGACGGCCTGACCACCGTCAGTGAGGTGCATGCCGGCAACGACCTGATGGAGCCGGGACAGCAGCGGCAGATTGAAGAAATCATCGCAGGGGTGAAGGATGGCACGCTGTCGCTGGCCGATGTGGACCGCAATGTGCACCGCATGCTGGAATATATTGTCAAGACGCCCAGCTTCCGCCATTATCCGGCCAGCAACAGCCCCGACTTCAAGGCTCATGCCGCCATCACGCGACAGAGTGCCTGCGAGGGCATCGTGCTGCTGAAGAACAACGGCACTCTGCCCTGGGGCTCGCCCTCAACTCTCAACTCTCAAACCTCAACTCTTAAATCTCAAACCTCAAATCTCAAATCTCAAATCAAAACGGTTTCTCTCTTCGGCGAGAACAGCTATGATTTCCTTTCAGGTGGCACCGGCTCGGGCTGTGTGCACCCGCCCTACGTGGTGGACATGCTGGAAGGGTTGCAGAATGTGGGCATAGCGTCGTCGCCCGTGCTGACCGACATCTACCGCAAATACATTGACTACGCCAAGGTGAAGTTCCAGGCCGAGCGCCATCCCGCAAAATGGTATCAGTTGGAGATGTTCGGACAGCAGAAGTACGCCGAGATTGGCATCAGCCCCATCCTGATTATGAAAGAGGCGAAGGGCAGCGATGCGGCCATCATCACCATTGGCCGTCAGGCCGGCGAGGGTGTTGACCGCGACATCGAGACGGAGTTCAACCTCGTGGCCGAGGAGCGTGCCCTGATTACCGATGTGTGCAACGCCTTCCACGCCGAGGGCAAGCCTGTGGTGGTGATTATCAACTCAGGCAGTGTCATCGAGACGGCTTCGTGGAGCAGCTACCCCGACGCCATCCTCTGCGCATGGCAGCCGGGCATGGAGGGCGGCAACAGCATCGCCGACATCCTGACGGGCAAGGTGAACCCCTCGGGCCGGTTGACGATGACGTGGCCCATTGCTGCCACCGACCATCCGTCGACGAAGAACTATCCCGGCAATGTTGACTTCTACCAGTTCAAGGAGTGGGCCGGCAGCAAGACCCCCATCTCGGGCTATGACTACACTAACCACGAGGAGGACATCTATGTGGGCTACCGCTACTTCAACACCTTCGGGTGCGGCGTGGCCTATCCCTTCGGCTATGGTCTGAGCTACACCACCTTCGCCTACGAGAAGCCGAAGGCCACTGTGCAGGGTGATTCCATCACCCTGGAAGTGACGGTGCGGAACACGGGCAGCGTCAGTGGCAAGGAGGTGGCCCAGGTGTATGTCAGCGCTCCTCAGGGAACGTTAGAGAAACCCGCGCGCGAGCTGAAGGCCTTTGCCAAGACGCGCGAGCTGCAGCCCGGCGAGAGCCAGCGGCTGACCATGCAGATAAAGAAACGCGAGCTGGCCTCGTTTGACGAAGCCAACTCGCAGTGGTTGGTCGAGGATGGCACCTACCGTTTCCTGGTGGGAGCCAGCGTGGAGGACATTCGCTGTGAGACCTCTGCCCGGCTGTCGGCCTACACCGAGGCGGTGAGCAATGCCTTGGCACCGCAGCAGAAGCTCAACCTCCTGCGATTCAGGGAATAACGACTTTGAACTCGTTCTTAGTCGTTCACGCTCGGAAATGGGAGCAAGCTCCCATTTCGCTCACTGAATCACGACTTTTTGTCCGTTCTGGATGTAGAGACCTTTCCGCAGGGCGTCGCCACTCAGTGTGCGGCGCCCTTGCAGGTCATAGAGGGCTGAGGATGCTGAACCGAGGCTGGCACCGAGCTGGCTGATGCCCGTGGTGGTGTCGTCGGCAGCCAGCAGCCGGATGTTGTCGATATACATCAGCGTGTTGTTGGCGGCACCCACGCTGGCCGATGCCCTGTAGCCCAACGAGATGGTGACGTCAGCCTGAGGCTCAGCAACGGTGAAGTCAAAGAAGAGCTGCTCCCAGCTGTTGGGCTCCTGAGGGTAGGCGAAGTGGTTGCCGTTGTAGACGACGCCGGTGAGCGACGTGTTTGTGTTGCCTCCAGACGTTGTGACGGCGGTGCCGCTGGCAGCCGTCTGGTTGAGACACTCGTAGCGGACATCCATCAGCACGCGGTAGCTGCCGGCAGGCAGCACTGCCTTCTGCGTGATGGTGTTGTCGCCCTTGTCCCATGAGTTCAGCACGGTGAGCACACGGTCGCCGCAGTCGGCATCGCTGACTGGGCGTGAGCAGCGGGCGGCGTAGTTGCCCACACTGGAGGGACTGGCGCAGAACTGGGTCTGGCTGTAGGGCATGGAGTACATGCGGCAGTAGTTGGAGCCGCCGCTCAGCTTGTTGCCCGCCGTCCAGCCCTTGACAGGCAGGATGTTGGGCCACTTGCTGTTGACGGCGCTGACGGTGTTGACATAGCAGGGGTTGTAGGTGACGCTGCCCAAGGTGACGCTGCCGTCAGCCTTGCCGTAGGTCTCGTCCAGCTCGAAGGAGGCGTTGGCAAGATACTGCGATGTGACATCCTTGAAACCCTTGGTCAGGTCCTGGCTCGTCTCTTCGGGAAAGGAGTCGGTGTCCTCCGCCACCAGCTTGTTGTCTATGAGTGAAACCTTTACGATGCGCTGTCCCAGGGTGATGGCCTTCGTGTCGTTGGCGGCGTTGACGGTGACAGGGTTCTGTCCCTTCACCAGGTTGCGCAGGTAGATGACGGTGTCGTCGTCGGCATCCTGCACGGCTTCCACGCCGCTGCCCTTGATGAAGAAGCGGAGCACGTTGGCCACGGAGTGGTTCTCCTCAACGGCGAAGACGGCCTTGGCACCACTGTCGCTGATGTCGGTGAGGACGCTGAAGACGGGTGCACCGAGGACTGTCGTCACCTTACTGAGCTCACACGGCTGGTCGCTGGCGAAGTTGGCCAGCAGCAGGTAGGCCGTCTGGTCGGGGTCGGTGGCGATGGCACCGTTCCATCCCTCGGCAGTGTCGAGCTGCACCAGCCTGTCAGCCATGGCGGCCGTCTCGTCGGCTGTGATGTTTGAGTAGTACACCACCTGTCGGCGGTCCACCACGTCGCCCGTTTTCACCGCACGGTTCTGTGCCTTGTAGAGCGCGTAGAGCTTGGCGGTGTTGACGGAGTTGTTGTTGGCTTTCTCGCCGAAGGCAAACTGCTTGTCGCCGGTGGTGACGATGCCCACGGCGTCGTCGATGTTCAGCCACGAGCCGGAGAGGGTGCTCAGCGTGGACCCGTCCAGCTGCTTGGCACCGTTGGCGGTGCGGAGCGTGCGGCGCGTCTTCGTCAGCTCGTCGACGCTGATGGCCATCAGTCCGCCTTTCTCCTTGGTGATGGTTGCGTTCTGGTTCGCGCGTACATAATCAATATATATGACGGCGTTGCCCGGCGTGGAGTAGATGGCGAAGCGGTTGTTCAGCGTGGCGTCATTGGTCTGCAGCTCGCCGTTCATAGCCCAGGCATTGTCCTTCAGCTGGTAGATGCCGCTGACCACGGGGGTGGCGTTGGTAGCCTTGCCGCTCACCTCATACCAGCCCAGGAAGTTGCCGGTGTTGTTGGCGCGATAAGGCACGATAATCTTGTTTTTGTCCACGGAGTTGGCAGCGATGTAGCCGGTATAGCTGTTCAGGCCGGTGCTCCATGAGAAGGTGGTGAAGCGACTGTCGGTGGCGGCACGGACGATGTTCTGCGAAGCAAAATGCTTTGCCTGTGCGAAAGTGCGGTTGAAGTCGTCCCACGCCGTGGGGGTAAGGTTGCTGGTCGGGAGCACCTCGTGCATCAGCCACGTCATCATCACGCGGTGAGCCTCGACGCCCATGCGACGGGCACCCACGTCGGCGCGCAGCAGCCACGAGCCGTCGTCGGTGGTGGTCTGGCGTGCCTTAATCATCTTGTAGGCCAGGTTCTCAAGCATCAGCGCATGCGGGTCGCGCAGGAAGCAGGCATTGGTGCTGTAGCTGGTTATCTGGTCATAGAGGAACAGGCTCCAGTCGTTGCCGTTGGGCATGGCCAGCTCGCCGTCGGCCAGCGCCAGCCAGTAGAGCACCTCCTGCATCACCTTGTCGTTGTTGTGCATCAGGGCGTTGGTCTTCCACTTCTCCTCTCCGTAGAGTCCCTGCTGGAACAGCTTCAGGGCCAGGGCGGCCTCGCCCAGCTCCTGTATGACGACGTTCTGATAGCTGGTGTGGAAGTAGTTGTGGTTCTGCAGCGTGTAGTCGTCGTAGAGGTTCTTGCCCTTGTAGAGGTCCTTCACGGTCTTGCCGTCATAGTCGGGGTCGATGACGGTGGCATCGGTGGCGTCATTGATGTGCGAGTAGCTGTTGATGGCGAACTCGCGCAGCCGCTGGAACCACTGCGGGGCCAGCGCGTCGTTGGGGAACAGGCCCAGCGTGGCGGCCAGGATGTCGGCCTCCCATCCGTTCTCCTCGGCCTTGGTGTCGCCGTTGAAGCCGGTGGGGATGCTGCGTTGCAGCTCATAGTTGCACTCGGCTTTCAGCAGCTGGTAGATGTGGTTCTTCTGTGTGTCGCTGAGCTTGTCCCACTGGAAGAAAGCGCTGTAGGCCACGCTCATGGCCCATAGCGAGCTCTCCCACGCGTGGTCGCTGTTGGAGACGCTGCCCCAGTAGTTGTTGCCTGAGCACACCTTCAGCTTGTTGGCCTTGTGGGTGCTGTAGGCAAAGACGAGGCTCTTCATGGCCATGGTCTCCAGGTCGTTCCATGTGACGCCAGCAGGCAGCGTCACCTTGTCCTTGCCATATTTCACGAGGAAGGCACAAATCATCGACAGGTCGGCGTTGGGCCTGACGCCCTGCTCGTTGTTGCCCATGGTGTTCTCGCCACGGAAGCAGCCGCACGCCTCGCCGAGGCTGTTGGGCGCGGCGCACTCCTGGAAGTCGTTCTTCAGGTAGGTGGCGAAGGTGGCGAGCATCTGCAGCAGGTCAGCCTTCATCTGGTTCTCGCCGACAAAATCGGCGAGCACGGTGCCTTCGGTGGGGCTGCTGACGGCGGGCAGGTCGGGCTCGGTGTAGTCGTCGGGCAGGAGGAAGAGTCGCACGTTGTCAAACATGACGCACGAGCCGCCTGACGTCCAACTGACGTCGAAGCCAATGGTGGCAGAACCGGCGGCAGCCTGCTCGAAGTCGAGGCTAACGGTCTGCCACGCCATGGTCGGCATGCAGCCCTGACTGCCTTGTCCGAAGGTTATGGTGCTGCTGCCGCTGCCGGCCACGAGGCTCAGTGACGAGGTGGCCTGGTTGACATAGGCTGAGCGGACCGAGGCCTGCAGCTGGTATTTGCCCTTTGGCAGCTGGCTGATGGTCTGGTGCACGGTGGTGGTGCCACCGCTCCAGCCCATGCGCAGGTAGTAGGCCTGCTGACCGTCGGCCAGTGTGGTGACGAGGCCGAAGTTGTTGTCGGTATAGCAGTCTTTCGTCACGATGAGGCTGACGGCGCCGGCCGTGTTGCTCACCGTCCAGCCCTGTGGGGCGCTGACGATGTAGCCACGCAGACCGTCGGCACTCTCCGTCTTCGCCTGTAGCGAGCTGATGTTGTCGGCCTCAAACGAGGCATTGGCCACGTAGGTGGCGGTGACGTCCGTCTTCTCGGCAGCCAGTGTCGCCGTCATGGTCATGGCGCAAATGAATGTGAAAAGGCTTCTCCTCATTGTTTTATTGATTGTTAAGTATTTCTTTTCTAACAACGAATTACACGAATTTTACGAATTACCGCACTTAGCATAAATTCGTTTCATTCGTTTCATTCGTTGTTTACTCCTTATATCTTGTCGAGTGCCTGGCGGATGTCGTCGAGGATGTCCTCTACGTCCTCGATGCCTACTGAGAGACGGATGAGGTCGGGGGCGACGCCAGCCTGGCGCAGCTGCTCGTCGCTGAGCTGGCGGTGGGTGTGGCTGGCGGGATGCAGCACGCAGGTGCGTGCATCGGCCACGTGGGTCACGATGTTAATCATCTGCAGCGAGTCCATCCACTTGATGGCCGTCTCGCGGGTACCCTTCAGTCCGAAGGCGATGACGCCGCACGAGCCGTTGGGCAGGTATTTCTGTCCTAATGCGTAGTAGGGGTCGTCCTTCAGTCCGCAGTAGTGCACCCAGGCCACCTTGGGACAGTCGTGCAGGAATTCGGCCACGCGCTGCGCGTTCTGGCAGTGCCGCTCCATGCGCAGGTGCAGCGTCTGCAGGCCGATGTTCAGCAGGAACGAGTTCATCGGTGCCGGTATGCTGCCCAGGTCGCGCATAAGCTGTGCCACCAGCTTCGTGGTGTAGCCCATGCGGCCGAAGGCCTTGACGTAGGTCAGCCCGTGGTAGGACTCGTCGGGTGTGCACAGGCCGGGATACTTGGCCTGTCCGGGTCCCTCTGTGGCAGCAGTGGCATCGTTGGCCATGTGGCTACAGGCCATCCAGTCGAAGTTGCCGCTGTCCACCACGCAGCCGCCCACCTGCGTGGCAAAGCCGTCCATGTATTTCGTGGTGCTGTGTGTAACGATGTCGGCACCCCACTCGAAGGGCCGGCAGTTGATGGGTGTGGCGAAGGTGTTGTCGATGATGAGGGGCACGCCGTGGCGGTGGGCGATGCTGGCAAAGCGCTCGATGTCGAGCACGGCGCAGCCAGGGTTGGTGATGGTCTCGCCGAAGAGCGCCTTGGTGTTCGGGCGGAAGGCGGCGTCTATCTCCTCATCGGTAGCCTCGGGGCTGACGAAGGTGCACTCGAT